>MAAC01009893.1_pt1 | contig 24615 bp, 29 predicted proteins | sample 1115981 | NCBI WGS metagenome assembly MAAC01 (sample SAMN04961126, study PRJNA320927) | seawater metagenome | isolation source: sample BD02T64 sea water enriched with oil for 64 days | place: USA:Gulf of Mexico | collected 2013-07-27
TTCGGTTTTGCCCTGCTGGCTTCCACGCTGTTTATGGAAGGTGGTGCGCCTAACTTTGGTTGGACGTTCTATGCGCCACTGTCCACCACTTACGCGCCCGACACGGTTAACTTCTTCATCTTCGGTGTGCACATTATTGGTGCTTCATCGATCATGGGTTCCATCAACATCATTGCCACGGTGCTCAACTTGCGCGCTCCTGGTATGACCATGATGAAATTACCCCTCTTCGTCTGGACCTGGTTAATCACGGCTTTCTTATTAGTTGCCGTAATGCCTGTTCTGGCCGGCGCGGTTACCATGATGTTGATGGATATCAACTTTGGTACCAGCTTCTTCGATGCAGCGGGTGGTGGTGATCCAGTTCTGTTCCAGCATATCTTCTGGTTCTTCGGTCATCCCGAGGTGTACATCATCATCTTGCCGGCCTTTGGTGTGATTTCTGAAATCATCCCCACCTTTAGCCGCAAGCCGCTGTTTGGTTACTCCTCGATGGTATACGCGACGTCGGCGATTGCCTTCCTGTCGTTCATCGTCTGGGCTCACCACATGTTTACCACGGGTATGCCCATCGCCGGTGAGTTGTACTTTATGTACGCCACCATGCTGATTGCCGTACCGACGGGGGTGAAGGTCTTTAACTGGATTACCACCATGTTCAAGGGCTCCTTGACCTTTGAAACGCCAATGCTGTTTGCTATTGCCGTGGTCATCCTGTTTACCTTCGGTGGCTTTACCGGTCTGATGCTGGCGGTTGCACCGGCGGATATTCAGTACCACGACAGTTACTTCGTCGTCGGACACTTCCACTATGTGATGGTTGCTGGTGCTGTGTTCTCCATGTCGGGTGCGATCTATTACTGGTTGCCCAAGTGGAGCGGTAAAATGTACGACGAAACCATGGGCAAAGTGCAGTTCTGGGTTGCCTTTGTCGGTTTCAACATTGCCTTTATTCCCCAGCACTTTTTGGGACTAGCCGGCATGCCACGTCGTTACGCCGACTACGCCCTGCAGTTTTCTGACTGGAATATGGTGTCGAGCATTGGTGCCTTTATGTACGGCGCGGCGCAGTTGATGTTCCTCTACAACGTGGTGCGTACTATCGTTGCTGGCAAGCCCACTAGCGAAGAGAAAACCTGGGAAGGTGCACAGGGTCTGGAGTGGACATTACCGACACCGGCACCTTTCCACACCTTCTCTACACCGCCTGAAGTGAAGTAGGGACGGAGAAAACCTGGCATGTCGATCAACGCGACGCAGAAAATCACCCTGAAGTTAGTGGTGGCGGCGATTGGCATGTTTGTCTTTGCAGTGTTTGTGATGCCGCCTTTGTACGATGTGTTTTGTGAGCTCACCGGAATCGGTGGCAAAACCAAGGGGCAGTACGAGGGCGCGGCAGTCACTGTAGATGCAGAGCGTGAAATTAAAATTCAGTTTGTTGCGACCAATAATGGCGCAATGCCCTGGGAGTTTTCCCCGCTGGACTACCAAGTTAGAGTTCATCCGGGAGAGAAGACAGCCGTTGAGTTTTATGTAAAAAACCCGACGTCGAGAGACATGGTTGCTCAGGCAGTACCGAATATTACACCCAACAATGCGGCGGAATTTTTTCATAAAACCGAGTGCTTTTGCTTTAATAAACAAGAGCTTAAAGCGGGCGAAGAGGCAAATATGGGGCTGGTGTTTATCGTTGATCCGGAGTTGCCGGCCAGTGTAAGCACTATTACCTTGTCTTATACTCTGTTTGATGTAACGGAAGCGACAGAGCCCGCAGTGGCAACGACAAACTAATCACCTGTTAGTGACCGCGCCTGGTAGCGCGGAGTATTGGAGAAATAAAAATGGCAACAGATAGTAATTACTACGTACCCGAGGAGAGCCGTCTACCGGTATTGGGTGCTCTGGCTCTGGGCCTGATGGCACTTGGCGGCGGGCTTGTGCTCAACGGCGATGGTAGCAGCATACTTTTGGTCGGAACCGTTCTATTGGTTGCGGTGATGTATATCTGGTTCCGCACCGTGATTCGGGAAAATATCGCGGGCATGAACAGCGACCAGCTAAAGCGTTCCTACGTTTGGGGCATGAGCTGGTTCATCTTTTCTGAGGTGATGTTCTTTGCCGTTTTCTTCGGCACCCTGTTTTATGTTCGCACCCTGGCACTCCCCTGGTTGGGCGGTGAAGGTGATAGGAGCGATATGATTCACCTGGTGTGGCCGGACTTTACCGCCCAGTGGCCGCTGATGGAAACACCGGCTCAGGCTGCGGGTAGTAATGAATTTATGGGCCCGGAGCAGAATATGAGCTTTCCCGGTTGGGATAAGCTGTTCCACTGGCTGCCTCTCTGGAACACCATTATTCTGATGACCTCGAGTGTTACCTGTCATTTTGCCCATCATGCGATGAAGCACGATGACCGCAAGAAATTTAATATCTGGTTGGCGGTGACCGTACTACTCGGCATTATCTTCCTCTTCCTGCAGTACGAGGAATACCACGAAGCTTATACCGAAATGGGCCTGACCCTGGAGTCTGGGATTTACGGCAGCACCTTTTTCATGTTGACGGGCTTCCATGGGTTTCATGTCACCATGGGTACATTCATGCTGTTAGTTCAGCTGATTCGTGGCCTTAAAGGGCACTTTAGCTCCGATGAGTTTGGGCGGGACTGTTTTTGTTTGTTTACATACTGGCTTAGATAGCGCTGTTAAGTTCCACCTAAAAAATGGCCAGGTATTTACCTGGCCATTTTTGTCACTGCCTTTTGTTGTTTTTTTACGGGCTTTAGGGCTCTGCTTGTCGCTCTGCGGGTTCCGCCTCTTGGCCATAGAGTTTCTGATCCCATGGCGCGGTACTGAAAAGCTGGCCGCTGTAATAGCCGTAGACGATAAGGCCCATCATCAAGCCGGCCAGGGTGATGCGAATACCCAGTGAGTACAGTGTGCGGCGCTTCTGATTGCCAAAGTCCTTGACCAGAAATACCAGCCCGCTACTTAAGCTGATTACAATGCCGATAAACAACAGCACAATGACGACTTTCAGCCACATTACAAATCTCCGAATAGTTGGGGTTTTTATTTAAGCACATATGAGCAGCTCTGAGCACGAACTGGAAAGTGCTGGCGTTTACGCTGTTTTTTTTACCGCTGACCCTCAGCGCAGGGTTTTGGCAGCTACACCGCGCCGATGAAAAAAGAGAAATTCTCGCCGCTCAGGGGGCTTTGTATAATAAGCCGCCGCTGATGTTCTCCAGTTTGCGGAGTGGCTTTGAAGTCTCAAAGGATGGCGATGATACGCATCGGGCGCAGCGCTATCTGCGGGTGATTGCCGAGGGTGAAATGCACCCGCAGCAGGTTTTTCTGCTCGACAATCGGGTGCAGGGTGGACGGCCGGGCTACGAGGTCTTGTTACCGATGAAAGTGGTGCTGGGGACTGGAGAGACTACCTGGCTGATGGTCAATCGCGGTTGGCTGGCCGGGGGTCTGGATCGCAGCCAGCTGCCGACCCTACCGGCGATGCTTGAGGCTTCAAGGGTCTCGGGTTATTTGTACAAGCCCCTGGGTGAGCCTCTGCTGTTGGCCGAGGATGTGTGGGCTGCCAATGAAACGCCGCTGGTGATTCAGCATTTTGATCAAACTAAACTTGAGCACTACCTTGGCGCCAGTGTTTACCCCTACATGCTGCGGCTTGAAGAAAGCCACCCGGCTTCCCTGCGGGTTGACTGGATCATTGTCAGTGCCCAGCCTGAAAAACACACAGCCTATGCGGTGCAGTGGTTTACCATGGCCCTGGCTCTGGTGATCTTAACGCTGTTTGCCAATTCGAATATTGCCACCTATTTTACCCGTCGCCCGGCACAGACTGAGGATGAGTAAGGGAATGAACGAGAGTTTGAAGAGTCTAGCAAAATGAACGAAACGAGCAATAAAACGCACAGTAAAACCAGCAAGTTACCGCTGATATTAATTATCATCATTACCATAGCGGTGATGTTGAGTGGCTTTTTACTGATGCCGGGGGACGATGGAGAGCGCAATCGTTTATTGTCCATCCTCGGTACGAATAATCGAGGCACCTTACTGCAGCCGGTCGTTTTGTTGGCAGACATGCCCCTCACCGATCAACAGGGTGAACCCTGGTTGTGGCAGGAGCAGGCGCCGAAATGGCGTTTATTATTGCCTTTCGTGGGCGAGTGCAACGAGGCCTGTCGAGAGTTTCTGTATATTTCGCGGCAGGTGCATATTCGCCTCGATAAAAAGTCGCAGCGCGTAAAGCGAGTGTTCCTGAATCTCGGCCCTCCCCTCGACGACGAAATGAATGCCCTGCTAAAACGAGAGCACCCCTATTTGACGGTGGTGCGCGGTGATGAGGCGACATTTTTGGCACTGCTTGGCGCCGGTAATTCCCACTGGTCGGCCGAGGCGTCTCGCCTGTTCGTGGTGGATCAGCAGGGTGTAGCGATGATGTATTACCGCCCTGAGCACGAGGGCAGTGATTTACTGCGTGACCTAAAGCATCTGATTAAATACTCTCCGGAGTTATAAGTTATGGCCTCTGCCAAAACGTCAATGCCCAGGCCGGGTTACCGCCTTGCACTATTTGCCACCTGTCTCGCCGCCGTGGTGGTGATGCTCGGGGCCTTCACTCGCTTATCGGATGCCGGCCTCGGTTGCCCCGACTGGCCCGGTTGTTATGGTCATTTAATGTGGCCGACAGAGGCTGAGGAAGTGGCTCGTGCCGATGCCCTCTATCCGGACATGCCGGTGGATACGGACAAGACCTGGCCAGAAATGGTGCACCGTTATTTCGCCAGTAGCCTGGGCTTGTTTATTATCGCCCTCAGCGTGATTGCCTGGCGGCACCGAGAGGCGCGCAATTACCCCTTCCGCCTGCCCCTGTTTTTGCTGTTTTTAGTGGTCTGGCAGGGCATGTTCGGCATGTGGACGGTGACCCTGAAGTTGTGGCCCCAGGTGGTGACGGTGCACCTGCTCGGTGGTATCAGTACCCTGTCACTACTCTGGCTTTTTACCCTGCGCTTAAAGAATCAGCGTTGGCAAATCGACAGTACCAGCTGGGGACAGCTACAGGGTCTACGCCCGGCACTCATTGCCGCTGTGGTGATTGTCTTTCTACAGATCGCCCTCGGTGGCTGGATTAGCTCTAACTATGCGGCGGTGGCCTGTGTCGATTTCCCCACCTGTCGCGGCGAGTGGTGGCCGGCCATGGATTTGGCCCAGGGTTTTAATATCACACAGGGCATTGGCCCCAATTACCTCGGTGGTTTGATGAATAGTGAAGCGCGAGTCGCCATTCACATGATGCATCGCCTCGGCGCCGTTATTACCAGTGTTTACCTGCTGGCCTTTAGTGTTTTGCTCTTTAAGGTCACTCACAGGGGTGTGCGCCGTATGGCCGTGGCAATACTGGTGGTACTGGCGGCACAGGTGGCTCTGGGTATCACCAATGTATTGTTAGTGATCCCCCTGCCCGTTGCGGTATTGCATAATGCCGGTGGTGCGCTGTTATTAGTGAGCCTGGTGACACTGGGCACAAAAATGTGGATGGCCGAGAAGCCCGTCGAGCAGGATTAAAATGAGTACATTAGAGCTGGAAAACGAAAGGTCAATTTGGCGCGATTATCTCGAGCTGTGTAAGCCCAATGTGGTGCTGGTGATGATCGTCACCTCCGCCATCGGCATGTTTATGGCCGTTGGGTAATCTGGGTATTGCCCTCAGTGCGGCATCAGCCGCGACCATCAATCACCTGGTCGATCGCCGTATTGATTTGAAAATGGCGCGCACCCTGAATCGTCCGATTGCCAAGGGGCGTGTCGGTACTTTTCAGGCGCTGAGCTTCTCCGCCGTGCTCGGCGTACTGGGTATGGGGATTTTACTGAACTATATCAACGCCCTCACGGCGTGGCTGACCCTGGCCTCGCTATTGGGATATGCCGTGGTTTACACCTTATTTTTAAAGCGCGCCTCGCCGCAAAATATTGTCATTGGTGGGCTGGCCGGCGCCGCCCCGCCATTACTGGGCTGGACGGCGGTGACCGGTGAGGTTCATGGCTACGGTTTACTACTGGTGCTGATTGTCTTTATCTGGACGCCGCCGCATTTTTGGGCGCTGGCCCTGCACCGCAAGGACGAGTACGCCAAGGCGGATGTGCCGATGCTGCCGGTCACCCACGGTGAGCGCTATACCAAAGTACTGCCCTATCTCACGGGTATGAGTGGCTGGTTGTATCTGCTCGGTGCATTGGTCTTGGGTGGCGGCTTCCTCTATTGGGCGATTGTTTTGATGGTCAGCGACAAGCCGAATCTGGGCATGGCGACCTTCAAATATTCCATCGTCTATTTGTTGGCGCTGTTCACCATTATGCTGGTCGACCATTACTGGATCGTGCCCCCGGTTTTAAAAATAGGCCTTTAATGCAATCTCTAATAAGTGGGAGCCCGCGTGGCTGATGATCCTAAGGTAAAACGCAATATACGGCTGATTGTCGCCGCAGTGGCAATTTTTGCCGCCGTCGCCATTTTTTCTGTGGGCAGTAAGCTCTCGGGGCCGCGTATTTTGAACGAATACCAACTGCGCGACTACGGTGCCAGAGTACTCGAGGAGCCGGTGGCGCTGGCTGAATTCACCCTCAGCGATCACCGTGGCGCCAGTTTTGGTCTGGAGCAAGTTCGCGGCCAGTGGACCATGGTGTTTTTTGGCTTTACCCACTGTGGCGATATTTGTCCGACCACCATGGCGATATTGGCGCAAACCTATGGCGCACTCAAACCTGAGGATAAAGCGGACCTACAGGTTGTCTTGGTCACGGTTGATCCAGCGCGAGATAGCGCCGAGCAGCTGGCCGAATATTTGGCGCGTTTTGATAGCAGTTTTATGGGTCTCAACGGTAGTCCAGAAGAGCTGATGGCTTTCGCCCGGCAGTTATTGGTCGCCTACGAGCCTGAACTGGACGGTAAAGATAATTACCAGATAGCGCACAGCGGTAATCTGATGCTGATTAATCCCCGAGGTGAATTGCACGGTTATTTTCGCCCGCCCTTTGTTCATGGCAGTCTACGTGTCGCCTGGCGCTCGATTCGGGAAACATTTTAAGTTCGTTTAGCGCGACCTTGTTCTCCCCCGCAGTTCGGTTTATCGCTAAAGATAGACAAATCGCCCGGCAGCGGGAATAATTCTCTCAGCAACTATAATCACAATAAACTAAGGCCGGTATTTTCATCCTTTGTGTCGATAATCACCGGCCCTGCTGCAAGGGAATAGAGCTATGAAATTTGGTGTACAAACACTGTTTGGCGGGCCGGTGGCCTCACAGCCGGAATATATTATTGGTACCGCGAAAGCGATGGAAGAGCGCGGCTTTAGCAATATTTGGGTTGCTGAGCATGTCGTTAACTTCCCAAAGTACGAATCGGCCTATCCCTACAGTGATGACGGCGTACCGCCCTTTGGTGCTGATACGGGCATTATTGAACCCTTCACCGTGCTGAGCTTTCTTGCGGCCCATACCTCGACCATTAAACTGGGCACCGGCATCACCATTTTGCCCCAGCGCAATCCGGTGTATCTGGCCAAGCAGGCCGCCGATGTCGATGTACTCTCCGGCGGGCGGATGATCGTGGGCGTTGGCACTGGTTGGTCGTCGGAAGAATTCGGCGCTCTGAATGTACCCTTCGAGCACCGGGGCAGCCGCACTCGAGACTACCTGCAGGTGGTGCGTAGCCTATGGTGCGATGAGGTGTCGAGCTTTGAAGGCGAATACTATTCCCTGCCGGCGTGTGTACAGGGCCCCAAGCCGATACAAAAGCCCCACCCACCACTGTTCTTTGGTGGTGAGAGCAACCCTGCCCTGCGCCGTGTGGCGGAATTTGGTCAGGGCTGGATGGGCTATCGCCTAACGCCGGAAACACTGCCGGAGCGCCTCGAGAAACTGTCGAACATGCTGACGAAATATGATCGCTCGCTTAGCGATATCGAAATCGCCATTTCACCCTACGATACCGAGTGCGACCTGGATACCGTTAAGCGCTTTGCCGATCTCGGCGTCGAGCAAATTATTCTGGTGGGATTTGCCGATAGCCTTGAGCAGATGGTGCAAACACTGGATAACTACGCTGAGACCCTTGTAGTACCAGCGGCTAATATTTAAAGCCTGCAGAAATTCATTTTTTCAATAAGGGAACACTATGACTGCTTATGTAATCGTCGATGTCAAAGTCACCGACCCCGAGGCCTATGAGGCCTATAAAAAACTCGCCCCTGCCGCCATCGAAGCCTTTGGTGGTGAGTACCTGGCCCGCGGTGGCGCGGTCGATGTTTTTGAAGGCAATCGCACCCCCAATCGCACGGTGATTTTAAAGTTTGAATCGATGGTAAAGGCCAGGGCCTGGGTCGATTCTGAGGAGTACCGCGAGGCGAGGATGGCCCGCCATAAATCGGCGGTGTCCCATATGATGGTGGTCGAGGGCGTATAGTCACACTTCAAGGCAGGCTGCTTTAAAGGGAACAGAGAAAAAATAGTAATGATTAAAGCCTTCGATCACGTTGCCATCCCGATTCAGAAAGTGGATGAAATGATCACTTTCTATCAGGCGCTTGGTTGCGAGGTGAGTGACGACTTCGGCAAACGCCTGTATTCAATCCACTTTGGCGACCATAAAATTAATTTCCACACCCCGGAAATTTGGCAGTCGGGTAAATTCTCTCTGCGCGGGCCAACAGCGCAGCCGGGCTGTGGTGATTTTTGTTTTGTCTGGGGCGATACTGAAGCGGCGTTGTATCAATTACTTGGCCATTTAAATGCCGACATTGAAGAGGGCCCGGTGGCGCGACTGGGTGGGCGCAATGGCGGCCTGGACAGCGGCACCAGTGTCTATATCCGCGACCCGGATAAGAACTTACTGGAATTTATTGTTTATCCCGATTAGCCATTGACCGGCAAAGCCCGTTTGATTGAACCCCTATGTATGATCTCTATTCCTGTAATCGCGGTGACACGGCGCGCTTCATCCTCGGTAAATCCGGTGTTAGCCAGCTTTATGTGATTGGATTGAATCCGAGCACAGCCAATCGTGAAAAGGCGGATACCACGGCCGCCAAGGTCGAGCAGGTGGCCCTGCGTCATGGCCATGACGGCTTTGTGATGGCCAACCTCTATCCGCTGCGTGCCACCGATCCGCAGGATCTACCCGCTGAGCACAATGCGCGATTGTCGCGGCGCAATATTCTTGAAATTGTCGATAGTTTTGGCGACCAGCCACCGCTAATGTGGGCCGCCTGGGGCGTTAATATCAGTACTCGCCCCTACTTGCTAAAGGCCTGTGCAAAGTTGCATCGCGAGGTCGCCAGCAGGGGTGGGCGTTGGTTGCACTACGGCAAGCTGTGCCAGCACGATCATCCTCGGCATCCCTCTCGACTTGCCTATCAGTGGTCATTTGCCGAGTTTGATATGTCAGCCTATCTGGCTGCTTTAGTGTAATCAGGGTGCGCGCTGCGAGGTGAGGCCTCAGAGAACCATTACGGCATCCATTTCTACCAGGGCATCTCGCGGCAGTGATTTAACCCCAATGGCGGCGCGGGCTGGATAGGGCTCGGCAAAAACCTGGCCCATTATTTCATTCACCCTTGGGAAGTGAATGAGGTCGGTGAGGAAAATATTTAATTTAACAATGTCGGTCAGCGAGCCGCCAGCCGCTTCGCAAACTGCGCTAAGGTTGCTAAAAACCTGCTGAATTTGCTCGCCAATATCGTCGGAGATCATCGCCATGGTGGCCGGCACCAGAGGAATTTGCCCAGAGAGGTAAACGGTATTATCGACTTTAATCGCCTGTGAATAGGTGCCAATCGCCTGGGGGGCGTTGTCGGTATGGATCACGGCTTTATTGGGCATGGTATTTTTCTCGAGATGATGTGTTCAGTTTAGTGAATTTAATTCTTGATGCGGTACACCACCTGCACGGATTTTACGCCACGTATCCTGCGCATGATATTGGCCAGGTGGATGCGGTCTTTAACGCCGATAATTAAATTAATAATGCTGGAGTGGGTGTCCTGTTCCTTGATATTAATTTGGTCAATGGTGGCATCCTGATCGGTAATGCGTGCTGCCAGGGTGGCGACGATGCCGCGATCTGAGCAGACCTCCAGTTTTAATTCGACCGGGAACTCGCCCTTGACCGAGGGTGACCAGCTGAGGGGCATGCATTTTTCGGCATTGGAGCGTACATCGTTGAGGTTTTTGCAGGAGTCGCGGTGGACCACCAGGCCGCGGCCGGGGCTGATATGGCCGAGGATCAGATCGCCGGGTATGGGGTGGCAGCAACGGGCGTAGCTGGTGATCAGGCCATCGGCATTGTCGACCAGTATGGGTGAATCGAGTTTTGGCGATGTCGCTTTGCGCTTATTTTCGGGTATCAATACATTGGCGACGGCGAAGGCGACGCGGTTGCCGAGGCCGATTTGCTGTAAGACGGATTCAAAGGTATCGGCACCGGTCTCTTTAAGCAGGTGCTTGATTTGTGACTTTTTAAGCTGGTTATAAGCGGAACCAAAACTGTTCAGCGCCCGGTCCAGCAGGCGTTTGCCGAGGTCGACAGATTCGTCGTGCTGCTGGGTTTTCAAAAAGTGACGGATGGCGCTGCGGGCTTTGGCGGTAAGCACGAAGTTTAGCCAAGAGGGGTTAGGCTGGGCGCCGGGCGCGGTGATGACCTGAATGCGCTGGCCACTTTCCAGCACTTCCGACAGGGGGCTGAGCTGACCGTTAATCTCGCAGGCGACACAGGTGTTACCCACCTGGGTGTGCACGGCGAAGGCGAAATCGACGGCGGTTGCGCCGGTGGGTAGCTCAACAATTTCGCCCTGGGGGGTAAAGACATAGACCTCGTCGGGGAATAAATCGGTTTTCACATGCTCGATAAACTCGAGGGAGTTTCCGGCCTGTTGCTGTATTTCGAGCAGCCCTTTGAGCCAGCGATTGGCGCGCCGGTCATTGCCCTGGGCACTTTCGATGCCCGACTTATAGAGCCAGTGAGAGGCGATACCGTAATTGCCGAGGTCATCCATTTCCGTGGTGCGGATTTGTACCTCAATAGGCACCCCATCCAGCCCCACCAGTACGGTGTGTAGAGATTGATAGCCATTGGATTTGGGAATGGCTATGTAATCTTTAAACTCGCCGGGAATGGGTTTATAGAGGTTGTGCAAAATACCGAGGGTGCGGTAGCAGTCGCCGACGTTGTCGGCAACCACGCGAAAGGCAAAGACATCGGTAATATTTTTGAAGGAGCGCTGCTTGGTTTTCATCTTCTGGTAAATGCTCCAGAGATGTTTTTCGCGCCCTTCAACGCTGGCTTTGATGTTATCGAGATTGAGCTGCCGCTCAATGGCTTGTTTGATATCGGCGACCAGTTCGTTGCGATGACCGCGGGTTTTGTTCAGGGCCCGTGCGATGTGTTCGTAGCGCAGCGGATAGAGTGCGGCAAAGCCGAGGTCTTCAAACTCAATACGGATATCGTTCATGCCCAGTCGCTGGGCAAGGGGGGCATAGATTTCCAGGGTTTCGCGGGCGATGCGGCGGCGCTTGTCGGGCCGCAGCACACCGAGGGTGCGCATATTGTGCAGCCGGTCTGCCAACTTGACGAGGATGACACGAATATCCCGGGTCATGGCGAGGGTCATTTTTTGAAAGTTTTCGGCCTGCTGCTCGGCTTTGGTGGCAAATTCGATTTCACTGAGCTTGCTAACGCCATCGACCAGTTCTGAAACGGTTTTACCAAAGCGCCAGCTGAGCTGGGTCTTGGTGGCATCGGTGTCCTCGATAACGTCATGCAGCAAGGCGGCCATTAAGCTTTCGTGGTCCATGTGCATGTCGGCGAGAATGGAGGCGACGGCGATGGGGTGGACGATATAGGGGTCGCCGCTTTGTCGAAACTGTCCGTCGTGACTGCGCTCGGCAAATTTGTGAGCGCGCAGAACCTTTTTGACTTCCGTGGGTTCGAGGTAGGAGGAAAGCTTGTCGTTGAGAAGATCGAGCGCTTGCAAGTCTTTCCTGATGGCGGGTGGAGCGGTGTTCTCTTCGGCGTTGAGATTGGCCGTCAACATATCCAGAGAGAGGATTTCGTGGGTCTCTTCTTTTTCCTCAAGGATGTTGACATCGATCAGGCCTTCTTCAATTTCACGCAGGGCGACAATCGTCGGTTTGTCATTTTCCCAGGGAACCATGGCTTCTTTACCGCCAATGGCTAATTGACGGGCGCGCTTAGAGCCAACAAGAACCAGCTCAAAACGGTTTTTAACATGATCCAGACAATCTTCAACGGTGATTCTAGCCATTAAAACTTTACCTTATTTGTAACGCGATTAATTTTCTACTCGACCGAATATTATAGTGAAAAAAGTTAATTTATAACAGTAGTTCTTTTATCAGTGCCTGGTGTTGGCACTGTTGTCTCTTCAGCAGCAATTTTCCGCTGTTGATAATCAGCGCCAGCTCTTCGAGGGCGGTGGCAAAAACATCGTTGATGATCAGGTAGTCGGCGGCGGCGAAGTGGGACATCTCGGCCTGCGCCTCGGCAATGCGCTGGGCAATCACCTCGGGCCCGTCCTGGCCGCGCTGGGTGAGGCGCTCTAGCAGGGTGTTTTTACCGGGGGGCAGGACAAAAATACTCACAGTGTCGGGCAATTGTCGATGAATTTGCGCGGCGCCCTGCCAGTCAATTTCGAGGATAACATCGCTGCCGTCGGCGAGGGTATCGTCAACCCACTGCCGCGAGGTACCGTAGTTATTATCAAAGACTTCGGCGTGCTCGAGAAAGGCATGCTGGCCGAGCATCGCTTGAAACTGTTCTTTACTGACGAAGTGGTAGTTCACGCCATTGCTTTCACCCGGGCGCTTGGGTCGGGTGGTGTGGGAAATGGAGACCTGAAGGTTGGGCCGTTTCTTGAGCAGAGCGGCGACGAGGCTGGTCTTGCCCGCCCCGGAAGGTGCTGAAATGGTGTAGAGGGTGCCGCGCTGGGTCATCTTGGGGTATCTCTCCTGCTATTCGAGGTTTTGCACTTGTTCGCGAATTTGTTCGATCAGTACTTTCAATTCAACGGCGGAATGGGTGGTGGTCGCTGCCTGGGATTTTGATGAGAGGGTATTAGCCTCGCGATTCAACTCCTGCAGCAGGAAGTCGAGCCGTCTGCCGACGGGTGATGTGCTGTCGAGGCCGCGATAAAACTCTTCGATATGGGTTTCAAGTCGATCCAGCTCTTCGTCGGCGTCACTCTTGTTGGCGAGATAAACCAGCTCTTGTTCGAGCCTTTCTTCATCGAGCTGGGCGCTGACCTGCTGTAGTTTGTCGCGCAGCTTTTGCTGCTGCTGTGCCATAAGCTGGGGTAGCACGGTGCGCACATTGATGACTTCGTGGCTGATTTTTTCCAGCCGTTCGCGAATAAAGATGGCGAGGCGGTCGCCCTCGCGGCTGCGTGCATCGACCAGTTTATTCAGGGCTACCGCATAAACGTCTAGCGTTGCCGCTTGTAGAGTCTGGGCGTCGACCTGGTCTTCCTGTAACACGCCGGGTACTTGCAGTACGTCAATTGGCGAAAGGGGCGCTGATGAATCCGGCATTAATTGCTGAATTTCTTTACAGGCATCGAGGTATTGGCGCGCGATATCGAGGTTAATGCCGGTGGCGTGGCCCTGGGCGAGTTCAATGCGCAGGGCGCAGTCGATTTTGCCGCGCTGGGCAAACTGGCGCAGTTTTTCACGATAAGTAATTTCGAGATGGCGCAGGGTATCGGGCAGGCGAAAGGTGGCTTCGAGAAAGCGGTGGTTAATGGAGCGCAGCTCCCAGGTCAGTGTCCCCCAGGGGTATTTGGCACTGGCGCTGGCAAAGGCGGTCATACTTCTTGGCATGCTTGCTCGAGCTCGATGTTGCGGTTAGCGCCCATGTTAGCAAACACCGGTGGCAACTCAAGGGACTAATTTCGCTACAATAGCGGCTCCTGAGCATGCCCCGTATTTACTGCTCGCTTTAACATTCGTATTAACAAGGATCATCCTATGTCGCGCCCCAGTGGACGTCGTCCCGAACAGCTTCGCAGCGTTAAAATCACCCGCAACTTTACCCGTCATGCCGAGGGCTCGGTACTGGTGGCATTTGGCGATACCAAGGTCATTTGTACCGCCAGCGTTACTCCCGGTGTGCCGCGTTTCCTGCGTGGCAAGGGCCAGGGCTGGGTCACGGCGGAATATGGCATGCTGCCGCGCTCGACGAATTCACGCATGGACAGGGAGGCGGCGCGAGGTAAGCAGAGTGGTCGCACCCAGGAAATCCAGCGCTTGATTGGCCGCTCATTACGTGCGGCGGTGGATATGAGTGTACTCGGTGAAAATACTATCAATATTGACTGTGATGTTATTCAGGCCGATGGCGGCACGCGCACCGCGTCGATAACGGGCGCCTATGTGGCACTGGCCGATGCGGTTGAATACTTGCTCAGTAAAAAGCGCATTACCAAAAGCCCTTTGCAGAGTTTTGTCGCCTCAGTGTCTGTGGGTATTTATAAAGGCACGCCGGTACTGGATCTGGATTATGCCGAAGATTCTCAGGCTGAAACCGATATGAATGTGGTGATGAACAGCGATGGCGGTTTTATCGAGGTGCAGGGCACGGCAGAGGCGGCGCCGTTTGACCAGGATGAGCTTAACGCAATGCTCGAGCTGGCCAAGCGCGGTATCGCCGATCTCGTTAAGGTTCAGCGCATGGCATTGGCGCAGAGTTGATTTGTTCGCCTTAAGGAAGCTCTGATTAAGTCGTCCTGATCAGAGCTTGCTTAAAGTTCGTGCAGGTCGTAGTCGACTATCACCGGCGTGTGGCTAGAGAACACCTTGGCTTTATAAAGTACGGCGTATTCGACCTGGTTGGCGAGGGCTTTGGAAATAATCTGGGTGTCGGTGCGCCAGGCGTCGCCGCTGCCCATCTCTCCCGACGGCCACCAGCTGAATTCATCGTTGTCGGAGTTGGAGATACGAAAGGCGTCGGCGTAACCGATTTCATTGTAGAGCTGGTCAAGCCACTGGCGCTCTTCGGCCAAAAAGCCCGATTCGTCGCTATGGCTCTCTGGATTCTGGACATCGATTTCACGGTGGGCCATTTGCCAATTACCACAGAAAATATAATTTCTGCGTTTGCGGGTAATTTTTAGCATCTGGTTTTGCAGGCCGGTAAAAAACCGGCTTTTCATTTCGCGTGTGGAGGCGTCTTCACCACCCTGAGGGGCAAGCAGGCAGGCGACACTGGTGTGGTCAAAATCGGCCTGCAGGTAGCGCCCGTCCATATCTTCACCGGAGGTGAGGCCAAAGCCAAACATTATTGCCTTGGGCGCCTGGCGGGTGTAGATGGCGACACCATTAGTTTGCGGGGTGGGTGAGTCAAAGAAATAGCTGAAATAGCCGTCGAGCTGAAACGCGGGACTATCCTCAAGCTCTGGCGCCTGGGCGCGTAAGTCCTGCAGGCAGATAATTTCCGCATCTTGCTCCTGCAGCCAGTCGAATAGACCTCTTTCAGTCGCTTGATGGATGCCGTCAATACATGCACTGATTAAACGCATATTCCCGCCTTCTATTTTGAACGATCTATGATACCTTAAGCTGCTAAACAGAGCTAAATGTTAAGTCTAATTTCTTGTCGCCGTGTGATCTCCGGCGGAGTTCTCAATTAAACACATTCAATCGAAAAGAATAGATGAAAAGTTATCAGCGAGAGTTTATAGATCTGGCGCTTGAGCATCAGGTCTTGCAATTTGGCGAGTACAAATTGAAGTCGGGGCGAGTGAGTCCCTATTTTTTTAATGCGGGCAATTTCAATACCGGTCGAGCTCTGGCAATAATGGGTCGCTGCTATGCCCAGGCCATTGTCGATAGCGGCCTTGAGTTTGATGTTATTTTTGGCCCTGCCTACAAGGGTATTCCCCTGGTGGCAACGACAGCTGTTGCCCTGTCTGAGCTCTACGGCCGCGATGTGCCCTATTGTTTCAATCGCAAAGAGGCGAAAGCCCACGGTGAGGGCGGCAGTTTGGTGGGAGCGCCCCTGGAGGGTCGCGTGTTGATTGTCGACGATGTGATTACTGCCGGCACGGCCATTCGCGAGGTGCTCACCTTGATTGAGGCGGCAGGAGCAGAGGTATCTAGTGTGCTAGTGGGGCTGGATAGAAAAGAGCGGCGCGATGGCGGGCTGTCAGCAATACAGGCCTTGCAAGAGGAGTCCTCTCTGGATGTGAAGAGCATCATAGATATCAGCCATATTATGACCTACGTTGGCGAGCAATCGGCGGGCGAAGCGACACTGCAAGCGGTAGCAAGCTATCAACAACAATATGGCGTTTAAAAAGGTTTTGAGAGACATTGATGCAAGGTTTTAAAAGAGTTGGTTTAATTTTATTGCTGCTGAGCCTGGCCAGTGCCAGCTATGGTGCTACCGGTGCGAGGCTTTATCGTTATATCAATGCTGAGGGCAATGTTGTTATCGATGACAAGATTCCCCCGGGTTTTGCTGCCCAGGGCTACGATATTCTCAGTTCAACGGGGCAGTTGCTGGACACGGTGGAGCCCTCGGTACCGCAGAATGCCGTTGAGAAGGCTTTGCGGAAAAAAGTATTGATCGCCCGTGAAAAGGAAGACCGCTTTATTTTAATTAGCTATAGCTCCGTGGCGGAAATCCAGGCGGCGATGGCGCGTAAGCTGGGCCAGCTCGACAGAGAGGTCAAAGGTATCAATACGAATATTAAGGGCAGTAAAAGACGTATTGCTTTCGAGCAGCAGCGCGCTGCAAATTATCAACGCGGCGGACGAAAAGTGCCTGAAAATGTCACGGAGACTTTGTTCGAGCTTGAGCTTGAGGTGAAAAAATCCAAGAGCTTACTGGTGCTCAAAGAAGAGGAATACGAGAAGATGGAAGAGCGCTATCAGGGCTATATAGAGCGCTATCGCCAGCTTAAAGCACAAAAAGCAGCAAAACAGGAAGACTAAGCGGGACTTAGGTAGATGGCTTTCTCGAGGGATGGCCACTGTTCCTGCCAGTGAGTAGTTGGCAAATTACTAAAATTGCTACGCACATATTGCCGTATTTTCCCCTCCGCTATCGCCAGCAGTAGTTCGGCAGCGGCCGAAGCCAGCAAGTGGGTGCGACAGTTTTCCCGAAGTTCACCCTCCCGTAAGACCTGTTTGATTTGCGCTTCGATGCGCGCGAATAACTGATTGACCCGAGTATGCAGGCGTTCCGTTTCACCGGTTAAGGCATCACCACTGAGGATTCGAGATAGGCCTGGGTTTTTTTCTGAAAAACTTAATAGTAGTGCGATGATCATGCGGCAGCGCTCTTGGGTGTCGCGTGCATCTTTAACAATGGCGCTAATGCGGCTGAAAAGCGTGTCTTCAATAAAATCGATGAGGCCCTCATAAATTCGCGCCTTGCTGGGAAAGTGCCGGTACAGAGCGGCCTCGGAAACCCCCACTTTTTTGGCTAATGCAGCCGTGGTGATCTTTTTGTGGGGAGTCTCTTCCAGCATTTCGGCCAATGCCTGGAGGATGGTCTCGCGGCGCGAAGGGCTGGGTTTTGGCGAAGACGGGGAGGCTGTCATTGTATCGTTGCGGTCTCTTTGTGTATTGGCAATCTTAAAGTGGGCTACAGGGGGAAGGCTAGTCGCCCTGATTGGTAATCAGGGTGCCGACACCTTCATCGGTAAATATTTCCAGTAATACGGCGTGGCTAACACGGCCATCAATAATATGGGCGCTGCGCACATTGGCTTTTACCGCATCCAGGGCGCAGCGTATTTTCGGTAGCATGCCGCCGCTGATGGTGCCATCGGCAATTAAATCATCAACTTCTTCGGTGGATAACCCGGTCAGTACGCTGCCGTCGCGACCTTGCAAGCCGGCGATATTGGTCAGCAATAAAAGCTTTTCAGCCTGCAGGACCTCGGCAATTTTCCCGGCTACTAGATCGGCATTAATATTGTAGGAATTGCCATCGGCATCAACGCCAATGGGTGCAATAACGGGAATGAAATCACTGCTGGTGAGCATGTCGATAACCGAGGTGTTGATATGTTCAACCTCGCCGACCTGGCCAATATCAATAATTTCTGGCACTTCCATTTCTGGGTTATTACGCGTCACGAGCATTTTGCGAGCGGTAATTAACTGGCCGTCTTTACCGGTAATGCCAATCGCTTTGCCACCAGCGTGGTTGATCAGGCTGACGATTTCTTTATTCACCGCACCACCCAGCACCATTTCCACCACATCCATGGTCTTGCTGTCGGTGACGCGCATGCCATCGACGAAATGGGAGTCGATATTGAGTTTGTCGAGTAGTTCGCCAATCTGCGGCCCACCGCCGTGGACGATAACGGGGTTGATACCCACCAGTTTCATCAACACGATATCTCGAGCAAAACTTTGTTTTAGCTGTTCATCGACCATGGCGTTGCCGCCGAATTTAATCACCAGAGTGCGGCCGGTAAATTTTTGAATGTAGGGCAGTGCTTCGGTGAGTATTTTCGCCGTTTGCAGTGCGTTGTCGCGAGATAGAGACATGGTGGTAGAGAACTCCCGAGCCCTTTTTATGAAAAGGGTAATTTAGTATCGGGTAATAATGGAATTAATTTCTGTTTCAGCTGGTGCTGCAGTCGGGATAGCGCCTGCTGATCGTCTGCTTCAAAGCGCAGCGTCAGGTGAGCGGAGGTATTGGAGGCGCGAATTAAAGCCCAGCCCTCGGGGTATTCCAGGCGCAAACCATCGATGGTGATGCGCTTGGCCAGTGGAAAAACACTTTCAGCCAGTTTGTCGACGAGGGCAAATTTCAGATTCTCGGCGACGGCTATGCGTAACTCGGGTGTGGCGACACTGGTCTCAAAGACGGCGACTATCTCTTCGAGGCTCTGCTCACGCTGGTCAATAATTTCGATTAGGCGTGCGGCGGCATAGAGGCCGTCATCAAAACCAAACCAGCGGTCTTTAAAGAAAAGGTGGCCGCTAAATTCACCGCCCAAAGGTGCGCCGGTCTCTGAAATTTTGCGCCGTATATTGGAGTGTCCGGTTTTCCACATGACGGGATGGCCGCCATAATTACTGATCAGATTGCCTAGCCGTCGCGTTGATTTAACGTCAAAGACAATATCGGTCTCTGGGTAGCGGCCAATGACATCGCGGGCAAAAATCATTAATAATTCGTCGGCCCAAATGATGCGACCCTCTGCCGTAATGGCGACGAGGCGGTCACCGTCTCCGTCAAAAGCGAGGCCCAGGTCGGCCTCTTCATGTTTGACGATGGTGATCAGGTCAATCAGATTATCGGGCACCGAGGGGTCAGGCGGGTGGTTGGGAAAGGCACCGTCGATGTCACAGTAAAGGGGGATGACCTCGCAACCCAGCGCTTCAAACAGGGCCGGTGCCATGGGTCCGGCTGCGCCATTGGCGCAGTCGATAACCACCCGCAGTTGTTTTGAGCTGGGGGCAATATTTTTTACCAGGGCCTCGGTGTATTGACCGAGGATATCGAGCTGTTCGAGTTCGCCCTCTCCGCTTTTCCAGATGCGCGCATCCATCGCTGTTTTCAGACTGAGAATTTCAGCACCGGAGATCACTTGTTGGTTGTAGAAAATTTTGAAGCCATTGTCCTCTGCCGGATTATGACTGGCCGTCACTATTACCCCTGAGTCCACGGTGTCGAGGGTAGCCAGTGCAAAGTTAAGCAGGGGTGTTGGCACCAACCCAATATCGATCACATGGCAGCCGGTTGATAGTGCGCCCTCAATTAAAGCCGCCTTCAGCTGGGGACTGGAGGTTCTGCCGTCGCAGCCGACGAGCAAGCTTTGCTGGCCACTATTTACCATGTCGGAGCCAATGGCCTTGCCCAGGCGCAGGGCGAAGTCGTCGTCAATTTGGCTATCTGCCTTGCCTCTGATGTCGTATTGCCTGAAGACCTCCGCCAGGGGGCAGTCCTCTTCGACGGTAGCTATTTCAAGACTGGGGGTGGGGGGCGCTATTTTTCTCTGGAACAGTTTTTCTTTAATTAACTGGTTGAGTTCTGTGGGTGTCAGGTCGCCTTCATCCAGCGTTGTGCCCTTTCTGAGATGGACTAATTGGTAGCGAATTAACAGCACCTGCAGCAAAAGACTAACGATTAGTAGGGCGCAAAAACAGAGGGTGAAATAAAGGGCGGGTTTTGCCGTCATTTTTACCAGTTTATTGGAGGCCGAATAACGCAGTTTCCAGTCGCCTCGCCCTTTGATAGGCGTGAGGGCCTGGAATACAGTATTTGAGCTGCCATTAGAAATAATGGCCTGGGGTGCGAAGCCGTGGGTATATTGCAGTAATTCTGTTTTGCCGAGACTCGGGTCTGCCTCGCTGAGAGTGGGGTGGAGGTTTTGTGCGGAGAAGCTGGCGATTAAGCTGCCGACAAGCTCGGTGTCATCAGCGACCGGGGTGGCATTGACGATCAGCCAGTCATGGAGCTTAACGGCCGTGGGTTCGAGTTGTTTGCCGGCGATGGAGTTTTTGGCAAGAGTGATGCCGACATAATTCTGAGTTTCGCTAAAATAGGGGCTGTTGACTGAAACCAGTTTGATGTCTGCCATTTCAGGCAATTGATGACTGAGCAGGTTTTTAAACTCGTCGATTCCCTCTGCATCTTCCGCCTTTAAAAGATTGATCAGGGTTCTGTCCTGGACGATTCGCCCTAGCCTTTCATCCATTGCGACGAAGTAAGTTTCTATTTTATGGCTCTGCTCCTGAGCCAGTACTTCGGCCTCCTGGTAAATACTCTGGTGCCAGGGCTCAATCACCAACTTGTTATAAAAAAACTGACTTAGAAAAACCGTATAAATAATAATCAATACGGAACCGGCAAGTACCACCGGTGTTTTAATGGCAGAGCTAAGATCTGACGGTAGTTTCATGGTCACCCTTGTGTGAGAAGCCTGGCTCTTACGTTTACGGTTGCGGCGTTTTTAATGTCGAAGCGCTTAGTAGCGCGGCGATGTGCTCAATAAGCTTGTTAGCCAGCAGGCTTTTGTTCATGGTGGGTAGTGCTTTACTGGTGCCGGGCTGAACCAGCAATACGCGATTATCCTCGCTGTTAAAACCTATTGTCGAGTCGGAAACATCATTGGCAATCACCAGATCGAGGTTTTTTTTCTGTAATTTCCGGGTTGCATAAAGTTCCAGGTTTTCGGTTTCGGCAGCGAAGCCCACGGTTAGGGGGCGACGAGGAAGTGCGGCGACAGTCGCGACAATATCCGGGTTTTTGACTAATTGTATGTGCATGTCGTCATCATTTTTTTTGATTTTTTGTACGGCGACGTCGGCGGGTCTGTAGTCGGCAACGGCGGCGGCGGCAATAAAAATATCAGCGCCCTCGACTTCGTCTAAAGCAGCGGCAAGCATATCCGCTGCTGACTCGACAGCAATGGTTTTCATGCGCTCGGGAGGTTCGAGTTGCACCGGCCCACTGATGAGTACGGTACTTGCGCCAGCCTCTGCAGCGGCTCGAGCCAGAGCGTAGCCCATTTTGCCGGAACTGTGGTTGGAAATATAGCGCACCGGGTCGAGGGCCTCTCGCGTTGGCCCGGCGGTGATGACCACTTTTTTACCGCTCAACAGGCCCGTAGCAAACAGGGCGCTGGCCATGGTGCACAGCGTTGCGGGATCTTCCATGCGCCCTTCGCCAACATCACCACAGGCCTGGTAGCCGGCAGCGGGACCAAAAATGCGCACCGCCTGCTCCTGTAGTTGCTGTAGATTCTTTTGCGTGGCAGCGTTTTCCCACATGTGTTTATTCATTGCCGGTGCCACGGCGATGGGGCTGTGGCTGGCAAGGCAAACGGTGCTGAGCAAGTCGTTGCCTTCACCGTGGCACAGGCGAGCAATAAAATCGGCACTGGCCGGGGCAACCAGAATAAGGTCGGCCCAGCGAGCCAGTTCAATATGACCCATGGCGGCTTCGGCAGCCGTATCGAGTAACTCCAGATTAACGGGGTTGCCCGATAGTGCCTGCAGGGTCAGGGGGGTGATAAATTCCCTTGCCGCAGGCGTCATTACCACGCGAACCTCCGCGCCTTCGCCTTGCAGGCAGCGGATTAACTCGGCACTTTTATAGGCGGCAATACCGCCGGTGACGCCGAGTAACACCCGTTTATTGCTTAGAGAGCCCATGCCCATCCTTTTAAAACCAAGAATAGCCGCTAAGATAACACTTGCCAGGGGAATTTCGAAGAAATCAGGGAAGGTTGACGATGGCGATCAAGCATTGGCCAGCGGGGGAGCGCCCTCGAGAGAAGCTGATAAACCAGGGGCCGCGGGCGCTGTCCGATGCCGAGTTGCTGGCGATATTTTTACGCACGGGCATTGCGGGGCTGTCGGCGGTCGATTTGGCGAGGGACTTATTGAACCAGTTTGGCAATATTTCCACGCTCTTAAATGCCGATCTCGACACTTTCTGCGCCGTCAAGGGGCTGGGCCCCGCCAAGTTCGCCCAGTTGCAGTCGGTGCTGGAGCTGGCGCGGCGCCATCTGGGTGAGCAGCTGAGTCGTGAACAGGTGTTTACTCAGCCCGAAACCGTCAGGCAATATGTGCGCACGCATTTTCAGGGGTATCAGCGCGAGGTGTTTCTCTGCCTATTTCTCGACACCCGCCATCGCTTGATCGCTTCAGAGGAGCTGTTTCAGGGCACCCTCGATGGCGCCAGTGTTTATCCCCGAGAGGTGGTGAAGAGGGCCTTGCAGCTCAATGCCGGTGCGGTGATTTTTTCCCACAACCACCCCTCCGGCATCGCCGAGCCCAGTCATGACGATGCGCAAATTACACGACGCCTGAAGGAGGCTCTGGCGCTGGTCGATATTCGGGTGCTCGATCATATCGTCGTCGGCCACAGTGAGGAGGTCTCCCTGGCGGAGAGGGGCCTGTTATAGGGCTGGAAAAGAGCACTTAAAAACAATTAAATTTGATTCGCCGGGCTTGCTCTGGTATAAAGCACGGCTCTTTTCACCGGCACACTGTTCCCGCTTGTCTGAGACAAGTAATGATTGAGTGGTAGGGCTGGTCGTCACGACCCCAGAAATTAACAGTTTATTCAGATTAGATAGAGGCAAAAAGATGTCCAGAGTGTGTCAGGTCACCGGTAAGCGTCCCATGAGCGGGAACAACGTATCCCATGCAAAAAACAGGACTCGCCGCCGGTTTGAGCCCAATCTTCATACCCATCGTTTTTGGATGGAAACAGAAAAGCGCTTTATCAAATTGCGTGTTTCAAGCAAAGGTATGCGCATTATCGATAAGCTCGGTGTAGAGCAGGTGATTGCCAACATTCGCGCCGATGGCGGCAAGGTCTAAGGAGAAACAACATGGCTAAGTCAAATAGAGATACCATCAAGTTAGTTTCCAGTGCCGGCACTGGTCACTACTACACGACCACCAAGAACAAGCGCACCATGCCTGAGAAGATGGAGATCAAAAAATTTGATCCCGTTGTTCGCCAGCACGTTGCCTATAAAGAAGCGAAAATCAAATAAACTGATTTTCACTTTTGGTGCGTTGAAAAGCCCGGTATTACCGGGCTTTTTATTGCCTGTTAAATACTGACACCATAAAGAATGACTTGAGGCTCGACAGTCATGCCCGAACTGCCTGAAGTAGAAACCACCTTGCGGGGCATTCGCCCCCATTTGCTGAAACAGAAAATACCGAAGGTGGTGGTGCGCCGCCCTACCCTGCGCTGGCCCATACCCGAAGACCTGCCTGACTTGCTAGTGGGCAAGACAGTGGAAGAGGTCAGTCGGCGCGGCAAATACCTGTTACTTAAATTCCCCCACGGCCATTTGATGATACATCTCGGTATGTCGGGCAGTTTAAGCCTTGCGGCTCGAGGCACGACCGCGGGCAAGCACGACCACGTTGACCTTGTCCTCGAGAGTGGCTGGATACTGCGCTACAACGACCCACGCCGCTTTGGCTGCATACTCTGGATTGAGGGCGAGCCCCTTGAGCACTCTCTACTCGCCAATCTTGGCCCGGAGCCACTGGGTGAGTGCTTCGATGACGAGTATCTTTATCAGTGCTCACGGCGAAAAAGCCTGGCGGTGAAAAGCTTTTTGATGGACAGCAAAGTCGTCGTCGGTGTGGGTAATATCTACGCCAATGAAGCGCTATTTCGCAGCGGCATACACCCCTTGCGCAAGGCGAATCGTATTTCAGCGAGTCGCTATGCACGCTTATCAGCGGTGGTGCGGGAAGTACTGGCAGCGGCCATCGAACAGGGGGGTACAACGCTGCGTGACTTCGTCGGTGGCGACGGCAAGCCGGGCTACTTTAAGCAGGAATTACAGGTCTATGGCCGTGGCGGCGAGGCTTGTGTTGAATGCTCGACCACCTTGAAAGAGGTGCGTCTGGGGCAACGCAGCACGGTGTATTGCCCCCACTGTCAGCGCTAGAGCACGGACAGCACAGGACTTTAGCTGAACTTTTCGCTCAGTGCTTTTGCCACATTGGGTGGCACAAAGGGGGATATATCACCGGTTAATGCCGCGATCTCTCTGACCAGGCTGGAAGAAATATA
>MAAC01012740.1_pt1 | contig 24578 bp, 29 predicted proteins | sample 1115981 | NCBI WGS metagenome assembly MAAC01 (sample SAMN04961126, study PRJNA320927) | seawater metagenome | isolation source: sample BD02T64 sea water enriched with oil for 64 days | place: USA:Gulf of Mexico | collected 2013-07-27
GTATCCGCGGGGACGCCGTAGATCGGCTCCATCTTGTCCCATTTCGCGCAATGGGTGCCACGCCGGTCGATGATTTCGTCAAAGCTCATGGGGTTCTCCTGTCAGATTTGGCCGACACGCTAAACCTAATCGACCAGACCGCAAGCCCCGAGGTTGCAGCGGCGCAGGTGTTGGCCTAAATCAACCAAATGATACGCAATATTTTACTACACCCTGACCCGCGGCTGAAAAAGCCATGCGCCCCCGTGACCGATATGACGGACGAGTTGCGCAGCTTGGCTGATGATATGCTCGCCACGATGTATGACGCACCGGGGATCGGTCTTGCGGCCCCCCAGATCGGGGTGATGCACCGCTTGATCGTCATGGATTGCGTAAAGGAAGAGGGGGAGACGCCGCGACCGCTGGTGATGTTCAACCCCGAAATCATCGCCGCCTCGGACGCGCTGAACACCTATGAAGAAGGGTGTTTGTCGATCCCCGAGCAGTTTGCCGATGTGACGCGCCCCGCAGATGTGGACGTGCGCTGGATCGATATCGACGGGAACGAGCAGACCGAGACCTTTACCAAACTATGGGCGACCTGCGTGCAGCACGAGATCGACCATCTGGATGGCAAGCTTTTTATCGATTATCTGAAACCGATGAAACGGCAGATGATCACGCGCAAAATGACCAAGCTGAAACGCGAGCTGGCGCGCGGATGAGCGTGTTGGACATCGTGACCTGGCCTGACGCGCGGCTGACAGCTGTGTGCGCGCCCGTCGCCACGCGCACGCCCGAGATCGACCAGCTGATCGCTGACATGTTCGAGACGATGTATGCCGCGCCCGGTCGCGGGTTGGCGGCCCCGCAAGTTGGCCGGACCGAGCGTATTTTCATTTTCGATGCGGGCTGGAAGGAAGGCACCCCGACGCCTGTCGCCTGTATCAATCCGCAGATCGTCAGCCTGTCTGACACCCGCGCGATTGGCGAAGAGGGATGTTTGTCGATCCCCGGCGTGCCGATGGATATTGCCCGCGCGACCGAGGTTACGTTGCGGTGGACGGATGCTGATGGCACCCAGGAACGAAAGTTCACCGGCGCAGAGGCCGTGATCGTGCAGCATGAATATGATCACCTTGATGGCATCGTCATTTATGACCGTGTCGCGCAGGAGCAAAGCCAATGACCGTTCGTCGCATTCTTCCGTGGCCGCACGCCTGTTTGCGGACGCCCGCCGCCCAAGTGGCAGAAATCAATGATGAAATTCGTGCGCTCTGGGACGACATGATCGACACGATGGACGCGATGCCGGGGGTCGGGCTGGCCGCACCGCAGATCGGAGTGTCGCTGCAGGTCGCCGTTGTCGATGCCTCGCAAGCGCGGGACAAGCGGATCCGCTTGGCAAACCCTGTCGTCATCGACGCTTCGGCGATCATGAATGAATACGAAGAGGCGAGCCCGAATTTGCCCGGAATATCGGCCAAGATCCGGCGTCCACGTGGTGTGAAAGTGCAGTATCTTGACGAGCAGGGCGCGACAGTGACGCGCGATTTCGTCGGGTTGGAAGCGACCAGCGTGCAGCATCAGATCGACCATCTTGCCGGAAAAATGTTTGTCGACAATCTGAGTAAAACGCGTCGTGATATGCTGCTGCGCAAGGCGCGCAAGTACAAGGGCTGATTGCCTCTACGGTTTGAAGGGAAGTGTTCGATGCGTGTTATCTTTATGGGAACACCTGATTTTTCAGTGCCTGTGTTGGATGCGTTGGTCTTGGCCGGCCACGAAATCGCCGCCGTCTATTGCCAGCCTCCGCGCCCTGCAGGGCGAGGCAAAAAGGACCGCCCCAGCCCGGTTCAGCAACGGGCAGAGGCTTTGGGGTTGCTGGTATGTCACCCCGTTTCGTTGAAAACCGCCGAAGCGCAGGCGGAGTTTGCAGCGCTCGGCGCGGATGTCGCTGTTGTTGTCGCCTATGGTCTCATTTTGCCCCAAGCCGTTCTGGATGCGCCGAAATCCGGATGTCTGAATATCCACGCTAGTTTGTTGCCCCGTTGGCGGGGTGCCGCGCCGATCCATCGGGCGATTATGGCGGGCGACGTTGAAACGGGTGTGTGCATCATGCAGATGGAGGCGGGGCTGGACACGGGGCCCGTGCTGTTGCGCGCTGCGACGCCGATCCGCACCACCGAGACGACGATCGAACTGCATGACCGACTAAGCGCCATGGGCGCAGAGTTGATCGTGGAAGCACTTCGGCAACTGCCTGACCTGCAACCGGAACCGCAGCCCGAAGAGGGCGTGACCTATGCCAGTAAAATTGACAAGGCCGAGGCGCGCATCGATTGGTCGCGCCCCGCTACAGAGGTTGATCGGCAAATCAGGGGGCTGTCGCCGTTTCCTGGTGCATGGTTCGATCTGGACGGCACGCGGGTCAAGGTGCTGGCATCGAAGCTTGCCGAGGGAGAGGGTGCAGCGGGCGAGGTTCTGGATGACACTCTGCGCGTCGGTTGCGGGGAGGGTGCGGTTCAGCTGATCCGCTTGCAACGGGCGGGGAAAGCGGCGCAAGATGCGCAGACATTCCAGCGTGGTGCGCAGATCGCTGCGGGCACAGTTCTAAGCAAAGGGTAAATCATGCTTCCGACGCTTATTGGCACGGTTGTGATCGCGGGGCTTGTCGGCTTTTTCGCCGAAAAGTCTGGCTTTACCCGCAACGGCTATCTTGCCTCGATCATCATCTGCGTTGGCGGCGCTTTTCTGTTTTATTTCGTGCGGTTGATGTTCGGCTTCGGGTTTAATTCGGCCGGCATGAACGCCATCGCGTCCTCTATCGGGGCGCTGATCATCGTGCCGTTTCACTGGCGTAGAAAGTAACGTTACACCCGCGGCGGGCGGCTTTTGTACACGGGTAGGTGCCACCCGAAATACAGCGATCCGGCACGCAAAATCCACGTCATACAGGCACCGGCAAACAGCGCCAGCGCATCATCGCCCAGAATGCTACGGATGATGACAGCGGTTGCGGCACCCGCGAAAGCGGCAGTCACATAAAGTTCGCCCTGTTGCAGAACAAGCGGCACTTCCCCCACGACAACATCGCGCATCAACCCGCCCATGCAGCCGGTGATCATCCCCATCAGCACCACGACCACAGCGGATTGATCAAGCGAGATCGCCACGCCCGTACCCGCAGCAACCGCCACGGCGAGCGCCACGGAATCGAGCCATAGCAGCGCGCGATAGCGACTTTCGAGAAGATGCGCGGTAAAGAAAACCACCATTGCGGCAGTGACGCCCACGGCGAGATGGGTGGGGTTCGCAATCCAGAAAATCGGGTTTCGATCCAGCAACAGGTCGCGCAGTGTGCCGCCGCCCAAGGCCGTGAGGCAGGCGATAAAGGCGAAGCCTACAAGGTCAAGCTGAGCGCGGCTGGCGACCAGCGCCCCCGTAATCGCAAAGACCAGAACGGAGGCATATTCTAGCAGGGTGATCAGGCTCATTTGGTTTTGAACGGGGCCATGCCCGCCCGCGCCAGTTCATCCGCGCGCTCGTTCTCGGGGTGGCCAGCGTGGCCTTTGACCCATTCCCAGGTGACCTGATGCCGCGCATTTGCCGCATCCAGCCGCTGCCAAAGCTCCGCGTTTTTGACGGGCTTTTTAGCGGCATTCTTCCAGCCGTTTTTCTTCAGCCGTAGATCCAGCCGGTGATGCCATTTTTGACATAGTTGCTATCGGTGACGATCGTGATCTCGGTCGGGCGGGCCAGCGCTTCGAGCGCGCTGATGGCGGCCATCAGCTCCATCCGGTTGTTGGTGGTGGCGGGTTCGCCGCCTTTCAACTCGCGCTCCTTAACGATCTTGTCGCCATCCATCGCCCGCATCAGGGCACCCCAGCCACCGGGGCCGGGATTGCCGGAACAGGCACCATCAGTATATGCAATCAGCTTGGTCATGGGGCTGCCTTATCCAGTCTGGCGTGGGGGCGTCCAGCCTAATCTACGCCCCGCCCGCAAGTTTCGATGCTACAGAAAGACGCCCACAGCCAGACACGCCAGAACGACCGCGGTCAGAAGCGTGCGCAGCTTTAGCCACCAGCGCGGCGCAAGACGCCAGTGCCAGAAGGCGGCATCAAGGACGAGTAGACCCGCAAAACCGAACATCAGGTTCAGCCCCGCACCCACGGGGCCGCCGCTGGTCATGAAGAACGCCCAAAGCGCCGGGATCACGGCGAGGATATAGCCGGCCGTCGCCTTCGCCCCGCTGGTCTTGGTTGCGAATCCCCATAGCACGCCGGACATGAAGGAAAGAATAACAGTGCCGTAGAACAGTTGGATATATGGCCCGACAAAACGGCCGCCGAACGTCGCCGCGCCCCAGTTCGCCAAGGGATCAACCAGCCCGGTCAAGGCCCCCCAGATAAAGGGAGTAAGCCCGGCAAGGCCAAGCCAAAGCGGCGCGCGGGGGATGCCGGTCATGCGGGTACCCGCAGCACACGGGGGACTTTGAATTCCACATTCTCTACCGCGGTTTCGACCATTTCGGTGGTTACATCGTATCGGTCTTTGAACGCGTCAATGACCTCGTTGATAAGCTGTTCGGGGGCCGAGGCACCGGCGGTGATCCCGATGCTTTTGATCCCCTCGAGGCTGCGCCAGTCGATGTCCGTCGCGCGCTGCACCAGCTGGGCGTAATCGCAGCCCGCGCGCGATCCGACCTCGACCAGACGGCGGGAGTTCGATGAGTTTGGCGCGCCCACCACAAGCATCGCATCGCATTTCGGTGCCATTGCCTTCACCGCTTCTTGACGGTTGGTCGTGGCATAGCAGATGTCTTCCTTGTGCGGCCCGATGATCTGCGGGAAACGTTTGTTCAGGGCGGCGACAATCTCGGCTGTGTCATCAACGCTTAGCGTTGTCTGGGTGACATAGGCCAGCTTGCTCGGGTCGCGCACCTCGACGTTTTCGACATCGGCGGGCGTTTCGACCAGCAAAACCTCGCCCGGGGGGAGCTGCCCCATGGTGCCAATGGTTTCGGGATGGCCCGCGTGGCCGATCATGATCATCTGCAGCCCCGCGTCGGCGTGGCGTTGCGCCTCGATATGCACCTTGGAGACAAGCGGGCAGGTCGCGTCGACATAGACCATATTGCGAGCCTCGGCCTTGGCGGGGACGGCTTTCGGTACGCCGTGCGCCGAGAAGATCACGGGCCGGTCATCGGGGCATTCCGACAGTTCCTCGACAAAGATCGCACCCCGTTCGCGCAGCCCGTCGACGACGAATTTATTGTGCACGATCTCGTGCCGCACATAAACCGGCGCGCCCCATTTCTCGATGGCCATTTCGACGATCTTGATCGCGCGGTCGACGCCCGCACAGAACCCGCGTGGTGCGGCAAGATACAGGGTCAAAGGCGGTTTGGTCATCACACTCTCCTTGGGCATGGGCCATAGGTAAGGGTTGCGCGGCGCATCGTCCAGACCAGCGGCGGCACAGTCTGATGCTCGACATGCGCGCGCACGTATTGCGGGGGCATGAGCGATGCGGAGATTTAGGCGCGCCGTCGCGGGTTATTCGTCAGATGTTTCACGTGGAGGCCGGCCAATAACGTCGCGCAGGTCTTCGAGTTCGATAAAGTTGTCCACTTGGCGGCGCAGTTCGTCCGAGATCATGGGCGGTTGGCTGCGGATCGTGCTGACAACAGAGACGCGCACGCCCTGGCGTTGAAGGCTTTCGACCAACGGGCGGAAATCGCCGTCACCAGAGAAGATCACGATGTGGTCAAGATGCGGCGCAAGCTCCATCGCGTCGACCGCAAGCTCGATATCCATGTTCCCCTTGACCTTCCGGCGGCCCATGCTGTCGGTGTATTCCTTGGCCGGTTTGGTCACCATGGAGAACCCGTTATAGTTCAGCCAGTCGACCAGCGGGCGTATGGGGGAGTATTCGTCATTTTCCAGCAAAGCGGTGTAGTAAAAGGCACGCAGCAGTTTGCCGCGGCGCATGAACTCCTGCCGCAGTAGCTTGTAATCAATGTCGAAACCCAGGTTCTTGGCAGCTGCATAAAGGTTGGAGCCGTCGATGAATAAAGCGAGCCGTTCGTCCTTGTAGAACATGAAGTGCCTTCCTAATACACGTCGTTCGGAAATTTGCGTCGTGTAGAGCCGCTATAAAACGAAATGTTTCAAATTTAGTTTCCGGCTATGAATACAATACTAACTAAGGTTTTTTCGAGAGGCAGCAAGTGAAGACATTGGCCATCCCTGACCCCAAGGGGGGTGAAATCGGCAAGTGCGCGCTGATCGCCCTCGGGAGCAATCAATCATCAGTTGCGGGAGGGCCGGCAGAAACTCTGCGACGGGCCCTTGATATTATGGTTGGTATGGGCGTGCGGGTTGTCGCTCTTAGCCCGTTTTACTCAACCTATGCGTTTCCTGCGGGGGCAGGTCCGAATTTCGTAAATACAACCGCTAGTATAAGGGTGGAGGGTGAGCCGGATCAAGTTTTAGCTATTCTTCATGCCGTCGAAGCAGAGCTTGGGCGCGAGCGGCAAAGCCGTTGGGCCCCTCGGACGGTCGATCTGGATCTAATCGCGATGGGGGATGTGGTGTTGCCGGATGTCCAGACCCAGACCGATTGGCGGGAGATTCCGCTTGAACAGCAGATGGCCAAAGCGCCTGACCAGCTGATCCTGCCGCACCCGCGGCTTCAGGATCGTGCCTTTGTTTTGGTGCCGCTGGCGGACATCGCGCCGGACTGGTGTCACCCACTGATCGGCAAAACCGTTCGCGAGATGTTGAATGACCTGCCAGAGGCAGATAAAAAGGGGGTATGGCCGCTGGAATAGGCCCTTGTAAATTCCGCCGATGGCTTCTAAATAGTCGGCTTCTTGCAGCATTCATGATTGGAGCATCCCCATGGCCCGCGTCACTGTCGAAGATTGTGTAGATAAAGTGCCAAACCGGTTCGAGCTTGTCATGCTTGCCGCGCATCGTGCGCGTGAAATTGCGGCTGGTTCTACGGTTACTGTTGATCGCGATAACGACAAAAACCCTGTCGTGTCCCTGCGCGAGATTGCGGATGAAACCCAATCGGCCGACGAGCTGCGCGAGCGTCTGATCGAAAGCAACCAGAATCAGATCGAGGTTGATGAACCCGAAGAGGACGCAATGGCGCTTCTTATGGGGGCTGAGCAAGATAAGCCCGAAGAGGACAGCATGTCCGAAGAAATGCTGCTGCGGCAGTTGATGGCGGCACAAGGGCAGGGCTAAGGCCCGCGCCCTTCGGGGCTTATAGGCAGGACAGGTATGAATACCGCCGACACTACGGCTGACGACCTTATCGCGCTTGTGCGCGCCTATAACCCTAAGACGAACGAAAATCAGATCAGGCTGGCCTATGAGTATGGCCAGCAGATGCACGAGGGCCAGTTCCGCCATTCCGGAGAGCCCTATTTCACGCATCCGGTCTCTGTCGCGGCCATTTTGACCGAACAGCAGCTGGATGACGCGACCATCATCACCGCATTGCTGCACGACACGATCGAGGACACGAAAGCGTCCTATAGCAGCGTCGATGAAAAGTTCGGACATGATGTCGCTGAACTGGTCGATGGCGTGACCAAGCTGACCAACCTGCAACTGAATTCCAACGAGACAAAACAGGCCGAGAACTTTCGCAAGCTGTTCATGGCAATGTCGAAAGATCTGCGGGTTATTTTGGTTAAGTTGGCGGATCGGCTGCATAATATGCGCACGATCAAGTCGATGCGCCCTGACAAGCAGATCCAGAAAGCCCGTGAAACAATGGATATCTATGCGCCTCTTGCGGGGCGTATGGGCATGCAATGGATGCGCGAAGAGCTTGAGGATCTGGCCTTTCGCGTGCTTAACCCCGAAGGGCGGCAGTCGATCATCCGGCGCTTTATCACCCTTCAGCGCGAAACGGGCGATGTCATCCAGCGAATCACCGGCGACATGCGGCACGAGCTTGAGAAAGCCGGGATCGAGGCCGAAGTCTTTGGGCGGGCGAAAAAACCGTATTCGATCTGGCGCAAGATGCAGGAAAAGCAGCAATCCTTTTCCCGTTTATCGGATATTTACGGTTTCCGCGTTATCACCACCTCGGAGGATGAATGTTATCGCGCGCTTGGCGCTATCCATCGGCGCTGGCGGGCCGTGCCGGGCCGGTTCAAGGATTATATCAGCCAGCCCAAGACGAACGGTTACCGGTCTATCCATACCACCGTCTCTGGTCGTGACGGCAAACGGGTCGAGGTGCAGATCAGAACGCGGCAGATGCATGATGTCGCTGAATCCGGTGTGGCGGCGCATTGGTCCTATCGTGACGGCGTACGGTCGCGGAACCCCTTTGCTGTTGATCCGGTCAAATGGGTCGCGCAACTGACAGAGCAGCTTGATTCAGAGGAGGATCACGAGGATTTCCTCGAGGCGGTCAAGCTTGAGATGTACGCCGATCAGGTGTTCTGCTTTACCCCCAAGGGCGAGGTGGTCAAGCTGCCGCGTGGGGCGACGCCGATTGATTTCGCCTATGCGATCCACACGCGAATCGGGTCTGCCTGCGTCGGTGCCAAGATCGACGGGATGCGCGTGCCTTTGTGGACGCGGGTGAAAAACGGCCAGTCGATCGAGATTATTACCGCCCAAGGTCAGACACCGCAGGCGACATGGCTGGATATCGCGACGACGGGCAAGGCCAAGACGGCGATCCGTCGGTCGCTGCGTGAACTGGATCGCGCGCGCTTTGTCAGCCTTGGACGCGAACTTGCCCGCTCTGCCTTCGAGCAGATGAATAAATCGGCGACGGAGAAAGTGCTGCGCACCGCGGCGCGCAACCTGCGCCTTTCCAGCGCGGAGGAGCTTTTGGCGCAGCTTGGCTCTGCCGAACTGACGGGCCAAGAGGTGGTGCAGGCCGTCTATCCCAACCTGCGACCCAAACCCGGGGAACATGTCGACCGCAAGCGCGCGGTGGTGGGGCTGGAAGCGGGGCAATCCTTTGACCGGTCGCCTTGTTGTCAGGCGCTGCCGGGGGAACGCATTGTCGGCATCACCTTCCGCGGGCAGGGCGTCAAAATCCACACCATCGATTGCGAGCGTCTGTCGCATTACGAGGACCAGCCCGAACGCTGGCTGGATCTGCGTTGGCACGACGGGCCACATCCCGCGATCTATGGGGCGACACTGGATCTGACCATCGGCAATGGGGCGGGCGTGCTGGGGCGGATTTGTACGCTGATCGGCCAATCCTCTGCCAATATCGCAGATCTGGAATTTTTGGACCGCAAGCCTGACTTTTACCGGTTGTTGATCTACGTAGAACTGCGAGACATTGCGCATCTGCATTCTTTGATCCCGATGTTGGAGGCCGAGAGCGAGGTCGCCGAGATCAGCCGATACCGGAATCCCGACTTGTTCAAGGCAGGTACCAAAGACGCATGATCCGCCCGGACTGCACTGACCCAAGGACGAACTGTTGATTTTCAAACGCCGCGATCCAAAGCCGACAGTGCGCGCGATGGCTGAATTCATGTGGCCTCGGGGTGGTTGGACGCGGGCGTTTCACTATGTCAAACACCGGATGCGCCGCTTGCCCGATACGCCCGAACGCATTGCGCGTGGCATCTGGGCCGGTGTTTTTACCACGTTTACGCCCTTCTACGGTATGCATTTTATCGTGGCGGCGCTGGTGTCGCGTGTCATGCGGGGCAATCTGCTGGCCGCATTGATGGGGACGTTTTTTGGCAACCCGCTGACCTATGTCCCGATCGGGTTGTCATCGCTGTCCATGGGGCATTGGATTCTCGGTTCCCACATGCGGACGGGGGAGCATCGGTCCTTCGGGGGCAAATTCTTTGACGCCGGTCACGACTTATTGGCCAACTTTGTGGCGATATTTACCAGCCGTGACATGGATTGGTCGGGGCTTGAGGTCTTCTGGCATCAGGTGTTCTATCCGTATCTGATCGGGGGCATCGTGCCAGGCATGATCTGCGCCACGATCGCCTATTATCTGGCCGTGCCCTTGCTGCGGGCCTATCAAAAGCGGCGTAAGGGCGCGATCAAGGCCAAGTTCGATTTGTTGAAAAAGAAAGCCTCGGCCAAGGCAGAGGCGAAACGCAAGGCAGAGCAGGCGGCTCTGGAGGGGAAAGACCATGGCGGCACAAGGTAAGCTTCGGCTGGGCGTAAATATTGACCACGTGGCGACTGTGCGGAATGCGCGCGGCGGTGCCTATCCGGACCCGCTGCGCGCAGCCCGCGCCGCGCAAGAGGCAGGCGCTGATGGCATCACCGCGCACCTGCGTGAGGATCGTCGTCACATCACCGATGCGGATATCGAAGGGCTGCAAGAGGTGTTGAACGTGCCGCTCAACTTCGAGATGGCCGCCACGGAAGAGATGCAGGCCATCGCCCTGCGCCACAAACCCCATGCCGTCTGCATCGTGCCGGAAAAACGCGAAGAGCGGACAACCGAAGGCGGGCTTGAAGTCGCACGCGAGGAAAACCGGCTGGCGCATTTCATCGCGCCTCTGCGCGAAGCGGGCAGCCGCGTCAGCATCTTCATCGCCGCCGATCAGCGCCAGATCGAGGCGGCGAACCGCATCGGGGCAGAGGTGATCGAACTGCACACCGGCGCCTATTGCGACGCCTATGCCGAAGGGCATTGGGAGGAAGCACAAAAGGAGCTGCAAAAGCTCGAAGAGATGTCAAAATTCGCCCATAGTCTGGGGCTTGAGGTGCACGCGGGCCACGGTCTCACCTATGATACCGTCAGCCCCGTCGCAGCTTTCCCCGAGGTGCAAGAGCTGAACATCGGGCATTTCCTTATTGGCGAGGCGATCTTTCTGGGCCTCGGCCCCGCCATCGCCGAGATGCGCCGCCTGATGGATGACGCCCGCAAGGGCTGAGGGCGCGGCATGATTTTGGGAATCGGCACCGACCTCGCGAATATCGAACGGATTCAAGGCACGCTGGACCGCTTTGGCGACCGTTTCCGCAATCGCGTGTTCACCGAGGTCGAACAGCTAAAGGCCGAACGTCGCCGTGATGTCGCGGGCACCTACGCCAAACGCTGGGCCGCGAAAGAGGCATGTTCAAAGGCGCTTGGCACCGGTCTGCGCATGGGGATTGCTTGGCGCGATATGGCGGTGAGCAACCTGCGCACCGGCCAGCCCGTGATGGAGGTCACCGGCTGGGCGGCGGAGCGTTTGGCCAAGATGACACCCGACGGCCACGAGGCGATCATTCACGTCACGCTGACAGATGACCACCCTTGGGCGCAGGCCTTTGTCGTCATCGAAGCCCACCCCAAGGCAGGTATTCAGACCTAACGGCAGATCATAGCCCATTCGGTCGATGGATCGGGGGCAGGGTTGCTTGACTTGCGTCAATGGCACCCGCATGTAACGCTCGAACGCATGAACAGGAGCGCCAAAATGGCCGCCAAAGAGAAAACCGGCAACGCCTTTGTCGAAACCATCAAAACAATCGTCTATGCGCTGTTGATCGCAGGGGTCTTTCGGACCCTGTTTTTCCAGCCTTTCTGGATCCCTTCGGGGTCGATGAAAGAGACGTTGTTGATCGGGGATTTCCTGTTCGTAAACAAAATGGCCTATGGCTATTCCTACGCGTCCTGTCCCAGCGTGATGATGCCGCGGTTCGGCATTGAGGTTGACGCGAAAGACGTCTGCGGTGTGTTTGACGGCGACAACACGCGTTTGTTCGGGTCAGAGCCCGAGCGCGGCGATGTGGTGGTTTTCCGTCACCCCGTGTCTGGTCGCGATTACATCAAGCGTCTGATCGGCTTGCCGGGGGACAAGGTTCAGATCACCGACGGTGTGGTCAGCATCAATGGCACGGCGGTCGAACTGCGTGACGATGGTGTCTTCGAAGAGGTGATGGACCGTCAAGGCCCGCAGGGTATGCGTCCGCGTTGCGAGAACGGTGCCGTCGGTGCCGGTGGTGTATGTGAAAAATCCCGCCAGATCGAAGTGCTCCCTAACGGGGTCGAACATGCGATCCTGAACATTGGCAATCAGGCGTCGGACAATACCGGTGTCTACACGGTGCCAGAAGGGCATTACTTTTTCATGGGTGACAACCGCGACAACTCTGCCGATAGCCGTCTGGCACAGCAGGCCGGTGGCGTCGGTTTCGTGCCGTACGAAAACCTGATCGGTCGCGCGGACCGGATCATGTTCAGCTCGGCCGGTCGGTCGATGTTGTTCTTCTGGACATGGCGCAGCGATCGTTTCTTTAAGGCGATCAAGTGAAGTTAAATGCTGATCTCCGGGCCTTTGAAGGCCGCATCGGGTACCACTTTGCCAAGCCGGAGCTGTTGAACCGCGCAGTGACCCATGCCTCTATGTCGTCCGCCAATCGTGACGACAACCAGCGGCTTGAGTTTCTGGGGGATCGCGTTCTGGGGCTGGTGATGGCCGAAGCGCTGCTGAAACTTGATCCGGCCGCAACCGAAGGGCAGCTGGCCCCGCGGTTCAACGCATTGGTGCGCAAGGAAGCCTGCGCCGAGGTCGCGCGCGAGATCGACATGGGCGCGGTGCTGAAGCTTGGCCGGTCAGAGATGTTGTCTGGTGGCCGCCGCAAGCAGGCGTTGTTGGGGGACGCGATCGAGGCTATCATCGCTGCTGTCTATCTGGATGGTGGATTTGACGAGGCCAAAGCGCTGATCCTGCGATTGTGGGGTGACCGCGTGATGCAGGTCAAGCAAGACGCCCGCGACGCCAAGACCGCGCTGCAAGAATGGGCGCAAGCGCGCGGCTTGCCGCCCCCCGCCTATGTTCAGACCGACCGGCAGGGGCCAGACCACGCCCCAGTGTTTACCATCACCGCCCGGATTGAAAACGGGGCCAGCGCCGTCGCGTCTGCCCCATCGAAACGTCAGGCCGAACAGGCTGCTGCCAAGACGCTCTTGGCCCAATTGGAGAGACCCTCATGACCACGCGCGCCGGATTTATCGCCCTGATCGGCGAGCCCAACGCGGGCAAATCGACGTTGCTGAACCGCATGGTCGGCGCGAAAGTGTCGATCGTGACCCATAAGGTGCAGACCACACGCGCCCGTATTCGTGGGGTCGCGATGGAAGGGGAAAGCCAGCTTGTGTTCGTGGACACCCCCGGTCTGTTCCAGCCCCGTCGCCGTCTGGACCGCGCCATGGTGGCCGCGGCTTGGGGGGGCGCTGCGGATGCCGATGTTGTCATTCTGCTGATCGAGGCCAACCGTGGGATCACCGAAGGGGTCGAACGTATCCTGGAGGGCCTCGTTGACATCGGTCAGGGGCGCAAGGTCGCGCTTGCGATCAACAAGATCGACCGTGTCGAAGCTCCGGTCCTGTTGGGGCTGAGCAAAGAGATGAACGACCGCTATGATTTTGCCGAAACATTCATGATCTCGGCCGAGCGGGGGCATGGTGTGGATACGTTGCGCCAATGGCTGGCGGGCGAATTGCCCGAGGGGCCTTGGCTCTATCCCGAAGATCAGATTGCCGATCTGCCTATGCGCATGATCGCCGCCGAAATGACCCGTGAGAAACTGACCCTGCGTCTGCATCAGGAGCTGCCCTATCAGCTGACGGTCGAGACGGAGAACTGGGAAGAGCGTAAAGACGGCTCTGCCCGGGTGGATCAGTTGATCTATGTGGTGCGCGACGGTCACAAGGGGATCGTGCTTGGCAGCAAGGGCGAGACGATCAAGGCGGTCAGCAAAGCCTCTCGCGAGGAGCTTGAAGAGTTTCTGGGGCGGAAAGTGCATCTGTTTTTGCAGGTCAAAGTGCGCCCGAACTGGCTGGACGAGGCGGAGCGCTACTCCGAGATGGGGCTGGAGTTCAAAGACGGCAATGTCTAGATCTGGTGCGGCCCGACCCTTCGGGGAGGATTTTACACCATTTGGAACGACGGGGCTGTCATGGCCCGGCTGACCGCGCGGTTCTGGGTCGATGCCTATCTGGCGCGGCTGCGGGTCTATGATATTCCTGCGTTCGTGGTCGCGCATGGGGATGACACCGGCGGCACTGTTCTGGTGAAGCTTGCAACGCTCGATGGAAATGCACAGCTTTTTCAGAAAAGTTTCGATTTGATCAGTGGTGAGCGGACCTGGGTCGAAATGACAAGTGGACAGGAGCCGGAGGTTGATGCGTCGATCAGCCGACAGCGCAGTTTTGATCCAGACCTCTGGGTGATCGAGGTGGAAGACAGGCAGGGTCGGCATCTGCTGCATGAGGACGGGTTGAGCTGATGGAATGGCGCGATCAAGGCATTTTGCTAAGCGCGCGCCGCCATGGTGAGACATCCGCCATCATTGAGGTGTTCACCCCCGAGCGCGGCCGCCACGCCGGGATCGTGCGCGGCGGTACCAGTCGCAAGATTGCTCCAATTCTCCAACCGGGTGCGCAGTTAGACATTGCATGGCGCGCACGGCTTGAGGATCATATCGGCGCGTTTACTGTAGAGCCCGTCCGCAGCCGCGCCGCATTGGCAATGCATGATCGGCTGAGCCTTGCGGGGTTGAATGCGGTGACGGGGCTGCTTGCCTTTGCATTGCCCGAACGCGAAGCGCATCCGCCATTATATCGTCGAACTGAAGCGCTGCTGGATCTATTGGGGCAGGGGGACCTGTGGCCGTTGGCCTATCTTCAATGGGAAATCAGCCTGTTAGAGGAGCTTGGCTATGGGCTTGATCTGAGCGCCTGTGCGGTGACCGGACGGACCAGCGGGCTGGTCTTTGTATCTCCGAGAACGGGGCGTGCCGTGACCCGAGAAGGGGCGGGGGAGTGGGTTGATAAAATGCTGCCATTGTCGCCCGTTTTACGTGGGGAAGGGGATGCGAGCGATGCGGATATTGCGCTGGCGTTCAAAACCACGGGATATTTCCTAGAGCGGCATCTGGCGCGCGATCTAGGGGACAAGCCCCTACCCGAGGCGCGCGCGCGCTACGTCGAGGCATTTAGTCAACGGCGCGAAACACCATATTAAGGTTCTCGGTGTTAGACAGAATCATGACGTCATTCAGAATCTCGACGAGGGTGGCGTTGTTGAGCGCGTCGATAACAATGTTTTCTTGGCTGAGATCAGGACATGCCTTTTTGGTGGAGGATATGAGCGTGAAAGAAAACCAGGGGTAGGGCAGCTTGTTCGTGCCGGACATCCGATTGCAGGGGCCTTGAACGGTAACCTGTTCTTTTTCTGGAAAGGACATCTGTGTGTTTGCTGAGAACATGACCCCGTTTAGTTCTTGCAAGCGCCATAGGCGATCGGCGGCCCCATACGCCCGCAGAGTTTCGTCCTGACTGCACTGGGTTGTCAGGGCTATGGCCAGAAAGAGTGAGGTCAGCTTGATCATGGGGGCCGGATAGGCAGCCCGACGATTTCACGCGTCAGGCTGCCCGAACTTCATCCGAGCAAACGGCGCGAGATGACCTGCGCCTGAATCTCTGCCGCGCCTTCGAAAATGTTGAGGATACGTGCGTCACATAGGACACGGCTGATTTTGTATTCGAGTGCAAAACCGTTGCCGCCATGTATCTGCAAGCCATTGTCAGCTGCGGCCCAAGCGACCCGTGCGCCGAGCAGTTTGGCCATGCCCGCTTCGACATCACAGCGCCGGCCTTCGTCTTTTTCAAACGCCGAGAAATAGGTGAGCTGGCGGGCGATCATGATTTCGACCGCCATCATCGCTAGTTTGGACGACACGCGAGGGAAGTTGATGAGAGACTTGCCGAACTGCTTACGATCAATCGCGTATTGCATCGAAATGTCGAGTGCGGATTGCGCGACCCCGATGGCACGCGCGGCTGTCTGGATGCGCGCGCTTTCAAAGGTTTCCATCAACTGTTTGAACCCGTTGCCCTCTTCGCCGCCCAACAGGTTTTCACCTTTGACGTGGAAGCCGTCGAAACCGAGCTCGTATTCCTTCATGCCGCGATAGCCGAGCACTTCGATCTCGCCGCCGGTCATGCCTTCGGAAGGGAAAGGGTTCGCGTCGTCGCCCGGCGTTTTCTCGGCCAAGAACATCGACAGGCCCTTGTAGTTCGACGTCTGCGGATCCGTGCGCGCCAGCAGCGTCATCACATGGGTTCGGGCCGCGTGCGTAATCCAGGTTTTATTGCCAGTTATCTTATAATCGTCGCCATCTTTCACCGCGCGCGTGCGCAAATAACCAAGGTCAGAGCCGGTGTTCGGTTCCGTGAAGACGGCTGTGGGCAAGGTCTCGGCGCTTGCGATCCGCGGGAGCCACTTTTCTTTTTGGGCGTCCGTCCCGCCTGCGATGATCAGTTCGGCCGCGATTTCAGACCGCGTGCCGAGCGAGCCCACGCCGATATAGCCGCGCGACAGCTCTTCCGAGACGACGCACATAGAGGCTTTGGACAGCCCAAAGCCACCGAATTGTTCTGGGATGGTCAGGCCGAAAACGCCCATTTCTGCCAATTCATTGATGACTTCAATCGGGATCAGCTCGTCCTTCAGGTGCCATTCGTGGGCAAATGGTTCCACTTTTTCAACAGCGTAACGACGGAACTGTTCGCGGATCATCTCCAGCTCTTCGTCAAGGCCGGACCGCCCGACGGTGATGTTGGCGCTTTGCTCTTGCATGAGTTCGACAAGACGCGTGCGTGCAGCTTGCGAATTGCCTCGTTGCTGCAGTGTCGTGATGCTGGCATTGGAAAACGCGTTCTGATCTTCGGTAGAGACGCCAAGATCATGCAAGCGCAGAATTTCCCCTTGGTTCATCTGAATGCCGCCGGAAATCTGGCACAGATATTCGCCGAATGCGATTTGATGGATCAGCTGTTCTGTTTCTGAAAACGTGCCATCTGCGTCGAGCTTCTCTGCCCATAACTGCATCTGGTGAAGCGATTGAGCGTAGGTTGCAAGCCACGCAAGACCATGCGCGGCGGTTTGGTTTTCTTCGACCAGTGTATTCGACACTTTCCCGTCTTGAGAAACAGTCGCACGAACCGCGGATTTAGCGGCTTCTAAAAGGCGGTCTACCGGGGCCAGCGTTGATCTGGTGGTTGCGAGCAGGTCATCGATCACGATGTCCGCGCCAGAAATCACGTCTTGTCCATCATGTGCCATCTGTAAGCTCCCTTGTTTGGTTAAGCACGGAATAACCTTTTCGCAGGTGCAGCACAATAAAGATACGTTTTGCTGCGTCAATTTGGTTTAAAATTACGCTAAGGATTTCGCGTGCGTTCCGCCGCAATCTTGGTATGACGTGCGGTATGGACATGTTTTTCAGTTTGTTGGCGCCGTCAGAATGGGCATTCGCCTTTGGAATTGGCCTTGTGGCGGGATTCGTTAAGGGTGTCGTAGGGTTCGCGATGCCGCTGGTGCTGATTTCAGGGCTGACGATGTTCTTGTCGCCTGAGCTTGCCCTTGCCGGGCTGATCTTCCCGACCGTAATTACCAATATGTTTCAGGCACTACGGCAGGGGGTGGCCGCGGCTTGGGACTCCATCAAAATGTTTAAGGTCTTTCTGATAGCGGGCGGCATAGCGCTTAGCTTGTCAGCGCAGACCGTGCGTTTTCTCGCCGCCGATACGATGCTGCTGGTGATCGGTATTCCGATCACATTGTTCGCGCTGTGGCAGGTCACGGGGCGTAGCTTCACCCTGTCGCACCGATCTACAAAACTAGAAGCATTTATAGGTGCCTTCGCTGGGGCGGTCGGTGGCGTATCGGCCGTTTGGGGGCCGCCTACCGTCGCCTACCTGACGGCATTGGGCACGCCCAAGCACGACCAAATGCGGGTTCAGGGTGTCATCTACGGACTCGGCGCGGTGCTATTGTTGTTTTCGCACTTCGGATCTGGCGTGCTGCGCGCCGAAACCGTGCCCTTTTCCGCCGTCATGATCTTGCCGTCGCTCACCGGTATGTGGCTTGGCAGCAAAGTCATGGATAAGATTGACCAAGCGTCCTTTAAGAAAGCGACGCTGGTCATCCTATTGATTGCAGGCGCAAACTTGGTACGCCGAGGCGTGTTTGGTTAAGGCTTAGCTCTGACGCGCGACCGTTAGCCCAGACACATCTTCGATAAACGTCACAATACGCGTTTTGAGCGCGTCGTCGTTTATTGCGGCCAAGGCGCTGACAATCTCGATGCTCGGGTCGGCTTTGGGCGCATCATTCGTGTTGTCATGCAGACCTTCAAAGAAATACGCGGGCGTTACGTCTAAAATCTGGGACAGTTCAAACAGGCGGCTTGCCGCGACCCGGTTTGACCCGATTTCGTATTTCTGGATTTGCTGGAACGACAGGTTTAACCGCTTGGCCACATCAGTTTGGGAAAGCCGACGCAGCGTACGGATCTGTTTAAGTTTTTTGCCGACGTGGATGTCCACTGGATGCGACATATTAATTACCTCCGGTTGTTGTTGAATTAGTCATCCCCAAATCACTCTTTCCGTTCAATTGGATAGATTTATTCAATTTGTGGTTACAAAGTGGCCAAGGGTGTATTATGAATAGTGCCTTAATGTATGATTAATTTACCATTGGTGACGAATGAACACTGTCGACAGCCCAAAGCCAGTTGATTTTGACGCGGACCGAATTCCTCCGTTACTATATGAAATGGTTAGATCTTTTACCGTCCTCGCGGATACGTTGAACCTTAGTCAAGCTGTGCGCTTGTTGGGAAGTACGCGGCAGACGGTTCGGCGTCATATCGCCCAAATTGAGGAGTTCTTGGGGGCTCCTATGTTTGAGGTTGATGAGCGCCGGTACAAATTAACACAGCGTGGTGAAGAAGCTTTGCCAGAAGCGCGTGAGTTTCTTGCGCGGGGCAAAGTCTGGATCAAGGGCAACACGCGGAGCACGGGTGGGCTTTTACGGTTGTCCCACGAAACACCCAACGGATGGAATTTTTATCAGCAGCAACGGCCGCTTACCCAGATTTGGGACGGTGAATCTGAAATGATCAAGGAGGCATTCTTGGCCTGGGTGCAGAGCGAGGGCCGGTTGGAGCATGAGAATTTTCAACAAATTCGCCCCTATGTCCTAGTGTATCGCGACTCACCCAGTGGTTGGATCTGTATCGAAGTCGGACAAGAATCATTTTACACAAGCTGGTGGGGTTGGGAGAATGCGCGCAGCAGTATTGGCCGCCCTCTCGGCAATTTTCCGGGCGGTCCCGAGTTTGAGGCGATGCTGGATTTCCCCTTTCGTGAGGTTCAGGCGAATGGCGGGGTCCGCCTTGACGAGGTTGTGACGCAAATGCCGAGAAACACGGCAGGCGGCGAGCTTATCCCATTGGCCTATAAACGACTTTTGATGGCGAGCCGCTTCCCTGACGGAAGCTTTGCTTTGATATCCGCGGTAGATAGATCACGTCACGTCACCATCTCTGGGTTGGATCAAGACGTGATGGTTGGCATGCCCGAGGATGCAATCGTCGGCTTCTAGCCGGTTACCGAAAAATCGAAGAAAATTCCCGATAAATAAGCTACCCTTTGATCAGCTTGCATCAAAGGAGAGTTCAGTATGACGTTGTTGAGTTTTCAAGACGGCGAACGGTTTATCGCCAGCAGTTCCGCACTTTTGCAGGAGGCCGGGATCACATTAACGGTCGGTTATGATTTTGCTGAGTATAAGACGATATTGCAGGACGCGCGTCCGGATCACTTGCTAGGGCTGCCGTTTGACCCTGAAACGCACGACCTGAACGAAACCAATGCCTTTTGGATTGTCGGCCGAAATGCCAAAGGCGATGTTATGCATACGCAGGCAATGCGTATGCTGGATTTGAAAGGAGCCAAGCTAGCCGAATATCTTCGTCGGTCATTTGTCGAGTTTCCGCCGCCCGGCGTTGACATCGATTTTCTTCGATCACGGTATCGGGCGGGGCCGGGTGCGCAGCGCATCGCTGGCGACGTGTGCTATCATGGGGAGTTCTGGGTGGGCACAACGCCGCGAGAGTTCAGAAACGCAGGTCTATCTTCTGTGCTGGGGCGCTATGCATTCTGGCAGGCGATGCAGCATTGGGATCCTGACCATGTCATCGCGTTTATGACCAACTCGGTCGTGTATAAGGGCTTTCCAGCGCGGCATGGCTATATGCATACGGAGCCAGGCACGTTGCGGTGGTTCATCAACGGAATGGATGCGCCGGTCGAGGGGTTCATGGCCTATATGGGGCGCGATGATTTGCGCTTTATTCTGGATATGCCGCTCTCGGACCGAGCTTCGAAAGCAGCATAGTCTGCGCATGGAAAAAGAGCCGCGCATTGGCGCGGCTCTAGTAAGCTTTAGCCGATGGCGGCCGCTTTCACGTCGTCATCAATATAAGGGAGGTATTGTTCGAAGTTTTCTGCAAACATCTTGACCAGCTTGTCAGCCTGACGATCGTAGGATTCAGGGTTGTCCCATGTCCGGCGTGGATCCAGCAGGATGTCAGCAACACCCGTAACCGCCACGGGAACGTCAAAGCCGAAGTTTGGATCTTTGCGGTACTCTACCCCGGCGAGCGACCCTTCCAATGCTGCGGTCAGCAACGCGCGCGTTGCTTTGATCGGCATGCGGCTGCCTGTGCCATAAGCGCCCCCAGTCCAGCCGGTGTTTACCAGCCAGCAGGTTGCGCCATGCGCCGCGATCTTCTCGCGGAGAAGGTTCCCGTAGACTTCGGGGCGACGCGGCATGAAGGGCGCACCAAAGCAGGTCGAGAATGTAGGCTCGGGTTCAGTCACGCCACGTTCGGTACCGGCAACCTTGGAGGTGAAGCCAGACAGGAAGTGGTACATGGCCTGAGCCGGGGTCAAGCGCGCGATAGGGGGAAGAACGCCGAACGCATCACAGGTTAGCATGATGATATTCTTGGGGTGCCCACCCGTCGCTTTTGCCGAGGCGTTAGAAATGTAGTGAAGCGGGTAAGCGCAACGCATGTTGGCGGTGAGGCTGTCATCGTCGAAATCAAGCTCTTTGGTGTCTTCATCAAAGATCATGTTCTCGATCACGGTGCCGAATTTTTCGGTAGTCGCGTAAATCTCGGGCTCTGCCTCGCGGCTGAGGTTGATCGTCTTGGCGTAGCAGCCACCTTCGAAATTAAAGGTCCCGTTATCCGACCAGCCGTGTTCATCGTCACCAATCAATGTGCGGCCCGGATCGGCGGATAGCGTGGTCTTTCCTGTGCCTGACAGACCGAAGAATACAGCGGTATCAACGGGATTGCCGGTAGCATGGTTGGCCGAGCAGTGCATCGGCATGATCCCTTTTTCCGGCAACAGGTAGTTCAACAGGGTGAATACAGATTTCTTGTTCTCACCTGCGTATTCTGTGCCGCCGATCAAGATCATCTTCTTGTCGAAGTTCATCGCAATGACGGTTTCCGAGCGGCAATCGTGTTTGGCTGGATCAGCCGAAAAGCTCGGGCAGTTGATTACGGTGAAGTCCGCGATGAAATCATCCAGCGCGTCGCGCTCGGGGCGGCGCAGCATGTGGCGAATGAACAGACCGTGCCAAGCCAGCTCGGTCACCATACGCACATTGATCGCGTGTTTCGGATCGGCCCCACCGACCAGATCCTGGACGAAGTAATCACGCCCCTGCATGTGCGCCAACATGTCCTTGTGAAGCGCATCAAAGCCTTCAGGCGACATCTCGGCGTTATTTTCCCACCAGATTTTATCGGCAACGCTGTCGGTTTTTACGACATGTTTATCCTTGGGGGAGCGTCCGGTGAATTTGCCCGTCGTCACAAGAAACGCGCCGCCCTTGCCTAACGTGCCCTCTTCCCGTTTCAGCGCGGCTTCGACCAGCGCGGGTTCGATCATGTTGTAATAGACATCACCAAGCCCGCTTATGCCTTGGTCTTCGAGGCGGAATTGCGGATTTACGCGGCCTAACGTCATGTGATGTCTCCTGTAGCTGCACCGAGAAAAGGTGCCAATTCTTGCACAAATGGCTCGACCCAAGGGGTCGTGTCCGCCTCTTAGCACGTTGATTTACAGTATGAACAGGTAGGTTAGTCGCAGTTAGCGCCACCATGTAACTGTTTGCGGAAACTGTCGTTAATTGAACGTAAAGTGCTATGGGGTAACGTGGCGTCTGCACCCTGTATGTGCGGCAATTTAGCCATTCATTAGCAAATTGTGGCGTGATTATGGCCAAGATGAGGAGCGATTCGCAGTTTCCGATTGATTCGGCCGCGTAAATTGATGATCAATGAAAGAAAAAATATTATGGCAGTTGAGCAGCATATAAAAGGAACGGGCAATGTCTAAAATTGCATTGGTGGATGACGACAGGAATATCCTGACGTCGGTTTCAATGACGTTGGAAGCCGAAGGTTTCGAAGTCGAGACATATAATGACGGACAAGCCGCGTTGGATGCGTTCAACAAAAAGCTGCCCGACATGGCGGTGTTGGACATCAAGATGCCTCGCATGGATGGTATGGATTTGCTGCAAAGGCTTCGCCAGAAAACCGCGATGCCCGTGATCTTTCTGACATCCAAAGATGACGAGATTGACGAGGTGCTCGGCCTGCGGATGGGGGCTGATGACTACGTGAAAAAACCCTTTAGTCAGCGGCTTTTGGTTGAACGTATCCGTGCGCTGTTGCGCCGCCAGGATGCGGTGGAAACCAACGAGGTCGGCGACACCGAAGAAACCAAAGTGATCGAACGTGGTGATTTGCGCATGGATCCGTTGCGCCATGCAGTCAGCTGGAAGGGTAAGGACGTATCCCTGACGGTGACAGAATTCCTGCTGCTGCAAGCGCTTGCACAGCGCCCCGGCTTTGTGAAGTCGCGTGACCAGTTGATGGACGTGGCATATGATGATCAAGTGTACGTCGACGACCGTACAATCGATAGTCATATCAAACGGTTGCGCAAAAAAATGCGGACTGCGGATGACGAGTTTTCCGCGATCGAAACACTCTATGGCATCGGCTACAGATACAACGAAGAGTGACCTGAGCCATGGCCATTGTCGAAAGGAATTTTGTGCGAGACATGACCACACCTTATCGGGACGGTGATGTTGTATTGGGCGACGATTGGGTCGCTCCGGACAAAACCGCGACAGATGAATTGCGCAGCAAACGCGCGCGGCGGGGGCTCTTCTCTCTGCGTGCGTCGCCGCTGACGCGCAAGATCATCACATTTAACTTGATTGCGTTGAATGTTTTGGCCGCCGGTATTCTTTATCTTAACTCTTCTCGCGATAGTCTGGCCGTGCAGCGTGGTGCGTCACTGGTTTCGGAAGCTGAACTGATCGCTGACGTTTTTGAGGCGCAGTTGGCAACGGCGGGTACGCCTGACAGCCTGAGCGACGCGATAGATGTGGATGCAAGCCTTGGCCGGCTTGATTTGCGCAGCGGGATCGAGGTGTTTGTATTCGATTCTACCGAAAGCCTTGTTGCGCAGAACGCGGGTGCCGCCGCGCGAAATAACGTCGGTGCCGAAGATGACACGGCGCTGATTTCCGATGGGTTGAGCTGGCTTTGGGGGCTGCTCTCCCGACCGTTTGAAAGCGCCGCCACGGCAGATCCTGCTCCGTTGGCGGAACAGTTGCAGCCGTTGGTCTCGGGGGCATTGGTAGGCGGGACCAAGGTGCGGAACGATCTTGTCGGCACTGGCGGCACGCTTTTCTCCGTTGCTACGCCGATCGTGCAGAACGGATTGCCCGTCGGGGTTGTCGCCGTCACCTCGGCTGCGGGTGAAATTGACAAACTGGTTCGCGGCGAACGGGAGAGGGTGCTCCAGATGTTCGTGATTGCGACGCTGGTTTCGATCGGGTTGAGCCTCGTGCTGGCCTCGACCATCGCAAATCCGTTGTCCGATCTTGCTGCCGCGGCAGAGCTTGGGCGTGATAAAGATGCGCGTAAGATGAACCCGGGCCGCATTCGGATCCCTGATTTGACGGCGCGTCCTGATGAAATAGGGCGCTTGTCGGGGGCGCTGCGCGGGATGGTTTCCGCATTATACAACCGCATTGACGGAAACGAACAGTTTGCCGCCGATGTCGCGCATGAGATCAAGAACCCGCTTGCTTCGCTCCGTTCTGCGGTAGGCACGCTGCGCCTGATCAAGCGTGAGGACCAGCGCGAAAAACTGCTGGATGTCATCGACCATGACGTTCGCCGGTTGGATCGTTTGGTGAGTGATATTTCGAATGCGTCCCGTCTGGACAGCGAATTGGTCAAGGAAGAGGAAGAGCCGTTTGATCTGCTGATGATGATCAGCAATCTGGGTCAGTATCTTGGCGAAGATGCGCGCAAACGTGGCATCGATTTTATCACCGATCTGCCCGAACAGCCGATCATCGTGCACGGGTTGGAAGCACGCCTGGCACAGGTTTTTGTGAATCTGATCAGCAATGCCGTCTCGTTCTGCGAAGACGGCGATGCCATTCGGGTCTGGGCACGTAAACGTGAAAATCGCGTTCTTGTGGTCGTCGAAGACACGGGACCCGGCATTCCAGAGCAAGCTCTTTCAAAGATCTTTAAGCGTTTTTATTCGCAGCGCCCGGAAGAGCATTTTGGCAATAACTCCGGCCTCGGGCTGGCGATCTCGAAGCAGATTGTCGAAGCGCATGGCGGCGTGATCTGGGCAGAAAATATCCGGCCCACGGA
>MAAC01013539.1_pt1 | contig 24564 bp, 19 predicted proteins | sample 1115981 | NCBI WGS metagenome assembly MAAC01 (sample SAMN04961126, study PRJNA320927) | seawater metagenome | isolation source: sample BD02T64 sea water enriched with oil for 64 days | place: USA:Gulf of Mexico | collected 2013-07-27
GATGCTATGACAGCGGGATTTTTAGATAAGGTAGTACCAGAAGACCAGCTTTTTAGTACTGCTTTGGCGGGTGCTAAAATGATGTCTCAATTAGACCTTAAGGCACATCATGGTACTAAACTGCGAGTGAGAGATCAGTTGTTGGTGTCGGTTGATGAGGCAATCAAAAAGGAGTTTTAATCCCTTTTATAATTATAAGCAGAATAAAAGAAGCGGCGCTGCATTCGCTAGAGCTGAGGAATGCATCGCCGCTTGGTGATTTTAATGGTTTACGTAGCTTTATCGCTTCAGTCACTTAATCAGTATACGGAGGAGGGGGTGGTGAATTTTCTAAGCCCATTTTGCTGTTGCGTATCAATTTCTCATCCATAAATAGTAATATTCCCGGTAACACGAACAAGTCAAACAGTAGAGCGACAACTATTATTGGGGCCATGATAAGGCCTACAACGGCATTCGGTTGGAAACTTGCCAATGCCATAATACTTAGCCCACCTGCAATCATAATGGTTGTGACGATTAATGCCGTGGCAGTATTTTCAAGGGTATATTCGATGGCTAGTCTGGGGGCAACGCCTTTACGCCGCTCTTGAACGTATTTTGATAAGACATGCACGGTGTCATCGACAACTAACCCCAAACTTACGGAATACGTGATAGCTACTGCGGCATCCATATCTTTAATGAATATCCCCCATAGACCATAAACGACTCCCGCGGGTACAAGGTTTGGGATAATGCTAATGGCGCCATACTTAAAGGAGCCTAAACCAATGATTAAAGCAATGGTGATGAGTACGATGGTTAATGCTGATCCCTTTTGAGCGTTAACTACCACATGCTCACCTTGGTGAGCGAACATTATATCTTGGCTGGTTCCTGTGGCATCTAACTCGGGGTAATTTACGAGTAACCATTGTTTCGCCCGTTCTTCAACGTTCATTAACTGATTGTTGTCGAGGTGAGTAAGTGTGACAGTCATTTTTAGAGATGATTTGTCTTGGTTGATTACTTCATCAAGAGATTGGCCATAACCGAGGGACATTTCATATAACAAGAGGTATTGCGCTGCCAAAGGTTGGCTTGCTGGAATGCGATACCATGCGTCTTCGCCATTGTGCATGTTCATATTAAGGCGTTTAATAATATCAATATATGAATAGACGTGAGTGACTTCGGGTTGTTGTTTATACCATTTAGAAAATGCTTCTATCTTATGTAGGTAGTCAGGTTGATTGATGCCATTTGACGTTCTTGAAGAAAGCGAGTAGCTGATACTGTGTATCGCTGGCATATGCTCCATATACGTATCTGCAGCAACAATAATCTCAGTATCTTTGGGGAATTTGGATAAGAAATCGTCATTGAATTGATTCATTGCTAGAAATGGTGTGGTGGTTACTGTGATTAAGAAAAAACCTAAAAAGAGTGGCTTTCGATAGTTTATAGCAATAGATGAAATCCATCGTGATAATGGCTCTTGTTGTATTCCTGTTCCAGGTTTTTTTGGAGTAAAGAGTAGTAGGCAGCTAGGAAATAACGTGAGTGATAAAATAAACGCCATTAGTACACCATAGATTGCTATGTTTCCAAGGTCTGAGAATGCGTTAGAGTCCATGAAATTTAGACTGTAAAAGCCGGTCGCTGTTGTTGTGCTGGTAAGGAATACGGCCTTTATGTTTTTTTGAAGGCTGATACGAATAGCATCAATTGGCATCTTGTCTTTTTGTAATTCCTTTAAATATGTTGCGCCAATGTGAACGGTATCTGCTAACGCTAAGATAATAATGAGTAATGCAGCCATTGCCGACACTGCGTTAAGATCGTATTGCATCCAGCCAGCAATACCCATGCCAGAAATTACGGCAAGGATGATGATGATTTGGCTTGAAATCAATAGTGCTAATGAACGTAGAATGGCAAAGTTGACCAGTATTGAAAATATCAACATTAGAGGCAGCAGAGCCGATGCGTCGGCTGCAGAAGTTTCCTGTACTGCGTAATCTCTCATAAGACTACCAGTTAAAAGTACGGAGATGTCCGTGTTTTTCTGGGCTTCTTTTTGTAAAATCTGGGCCGCATCGATAATGGAGGATCGATCCGTCGGAGATATATTCTCAATCAATAATGCAACGTCGATGATTGCCAAGCTTTTATCGCTGCTAATAAGGCGATTTACCAGTAGCTCTTCTGAGAGTGCCTTTTGTTGGGTTTCTAACAGGTAGGGGCGTGAAATTTCACCTTTTGAGTTTATTGTTTTTTTCCATAGTTCTGTGTCTACTAGGTCATAAACAATGAACTCATCAGTCCCATTAATATGTTCGGTTTCTGTGTAGGGAAAATTAACCAAGGATTGTGTTCGTTGAGAAAAGGGTAGTTCCCAGGCTTTTTTTGTTAATGTGATAAGTGTTTGAATGTTGGCTTGTGTGTAAATGTTGTTAGTACTGGAAGTAACAATGAAGGTTAGGTTATCTGTGCTGGTATATTCATTGTTGAGCTTGTCGTAGGCCAAGAGCTGGGGGTTGTCTGGAGAAAAGAAAACACGGTAACTGCTGTCGAAACCTAATTTAGGTAATCCGAGGATTAGGCTAAAACAAACAGCTAACGATAAAAGTGCAAACCAACGACGTTGGGCTATTAATATCTCAAAAAACGGTGTATCAATAAATTTATTCACAATGCCTCCTAGCGAGTGCGATCCATTATGCCTTAGCGAATGTGCTGCTAAGACGTAATGGATGATACCTTGATAAGAGGGTCAGTTCTATTAGTTCTGCCAGTTCACCTTTGCGTTGTTAATGTATATTCCCGTTGTGATAACTAATGTAGCAATTAATAAACAACTATTAAGCAACTTTTGTTTCTTCACCTTCCGTTCTTGCGACTATTACTGCACAGCAGGAGTCACTAAATACATTCACTGATGTTCTAAACATATCCAATATGCGATCAGTGACAAGCAATAAACCAATACCTTCGGCCGGCAACCCTATGGCTCCCAATATAACGGCGATAGCCACAAGGCTGGCGGAGGGTATGCCAGCAACACCGACAGATGTTAATAGGGCAACTAACACTATAGTGAACTGTACGGTTAGCGATAAGTCCAACCCGTAGGCTTGAGCAATAAACATGGCAGCAACACATTCATAGAGCGCGGTGCCATCCATGTTGATGGTTGCTCCTAGAGGTAAAACAAAGCTGCTGGTTCGATTGGATACACCTGCATTCTTTTCAATGCACTCCAACGTGAGTGGTAATGTGGCAGATGATGATGCTGTCGAAAATGCAGTAAGCATAGCGGGAGACATCGCTTTTATATGCTTAATGGGTGCAACTTTACCAATGATTTTCAACAATATAGGCAGGGTAATAAATGCATGAACGAACAATGCTGCAAGTACAGTGAAGAAAAATACCAGCATGGGTACTAATGCATCAAAGCCGGTTTTTGCAACAGTTTTTGCGACGAGACCAAATACACCAATGGGGGCAAATTTCATCACGAACATTGTGATACCCATCATTGTTTGAAATACACCTTCCCATAGGTTTCGGAGAGGTTCACTGTGTTTTTGGTCTAGCTGCATCATAAAGACTGCAAATAATATGGCGAAGAAAATCAAACCTAACATTTGACCTTCCGCGGCGGCATGTACAATGTTTGTTGGGACCATACGTAAAAATACTTGTGCTATATCCCCACCACTTTTGCCTTCAACCTTTTTTAGGGTTTCTTCAGTTTCAGCGCTGAGCCCTAAGATTTCTGCACCAGGTTTGCCGTCAATAATACCGGGTTGGACAATGTTAACCGCCGCTAACCCGACTAATATGGCGACAAGGCTAGAAAGCATATAGAAACTAAGGGTTTTTGCTCCCAGTCGACCAAGACCTTCAGAGGACCCTAGTCCGGCTATACCTGAAATAATGGAAGCCATAATGAGTGGTACGATGATCATTTTTAGACCATTAAGAAACAGTGTGCCAACGAAATCAAACATGGCGTAAAAAGTAACACCAAAAATACTGGCTTCGAGCCCCGTTGCGTAACCGGCAATGGCAGCGAGAAATATGGCGCCGAGAATTTGCCAGTGAAGTTTGATCTTAGGCATTGTTGCTCCTTGGGAATAGGGTAGTATTATTTAAACTGTAATTAGGGCGATTTTTTGTGTTATTTTTGATTGTTTTTGATTATTTAGAGGGAAGTATACCGACTTCCAATAACGTAACAACCTTTGTCCAACTCTTGCTATGACATGTGAATTAAGAGGAACAACATGAGCCACCAATTTGACTATCCGTTACCTGTCCTTGGGTTCGTTGCATATTGCAGCAATACGGGTAAAACAACCCTGCTTAAGCAGGTGATCTCATTGCTTAAACAAAAAAGTGTGCGTGTAGGCGTCATTAAACATTGCCATCATGAAATTCAAATTGATAAGCCCGGTAAAGATAGCTATGAGCTTAGAAAGGCGGGGGCAGAACAAGCGATACTTGCATCATCAAACGGTTGGGCGCTAATGATGGAACATGAAACACCGATATATCCTAAATTGGAGTACCTGTTAGAGAGGATGGACACTGCAATGTTAGATGTGGTGCTTTTAGAAGGATTTAGGCAGGATTCTGTTCCTAAGGTGGAGGTGAGTAGGGCTGAATTGAATACGCCGTTATTGTGTGAATCCGTAGATAACCCAGAGCTTGCACACTCTGTTGTGGCACTTGTCACTGATGCCAAGGAGCTGGATGCAAATGCGCGGAAATATGGAGCAGGTGGCGTATCTGTTTTGCCGCTCAACCAGCCAGAAAAAGTTGCGGAGTTTATCGAGGGCTGGATTAAGCAATATGATTTATTTCACGAAAATACATAGTGACTACATTGTAGTCACTATGTATAACGATAGTTTGTAGTGAATGCTCGCACTGGAGTAATTGCGATAACGTTTTTTATACGTTTTCCGTTGGCAGGGAGAAATAAAATCGACTTCCTTCGTTTTCACGTCGCTCATAACCAATTGTGCCACCGTGAGACTCAACAATGCTTTTGCAAATAGCTAATCCTAACCCAGTACTACTTTCACCGCCTGTTGGTCTAGTGCTCAGCTGGCTAAAGGCTTCGAACAGCAAGGCTTGCTCATCCTCGTTTACGCCTGGACCCTGGTCATAGACACTGACGATAACTTTATCTTTTTCCGCTTCGGTTTTTACGGTAACGGTAGAGCCTTGAGGTGAGAATTTAAGCGCGTTGGATATGAAATTATCAACAACTTGTGCGACACGTTTGTGATCGATGGGTAAAATGTTGTTGTCTTTGAAGTCGCCGATGATGCTGATTTCCTTTTCCATTGAGCGCGGTTTTACCATATCGATGCGCTCATTAAGAATTCGCTCAATAGGGCTATGCTCCATCTCCATTACGATTTCTTTGCCTTCTAAGCGAGAGATTTCCAAAATATCAGTGAGAAGCTCCAATAGCCCGCCGCAACTATGCTCGATCATTTTCAGATACTCTTCCATGCGCTCCGGTGCGGGGTTGCTAGACATAGCACGTTTTACAATACGGTCGATAATCCCAAGGGGGTTTCGAATGTCATGAGCCGCCATTCCCATTAAAAAATTCTTTTGATTGTTGAGAGCTTTTAGGTGAGCAAAGTGCTCTAGGGTTTCCGCATTTTTGTTGATCCGGCAATTGAACTCTTCTTGTATAAAGGGTTTTATAATAAAGTCATCTGCACCGTGTTTGATGAATTGAGCGGAGATAGAGCTACCCCCTTGCGAAGAAACACCAATGATAGCCATACTCTCTTTTGTTCGGGTTTGGCGGATGGTTTTGGTCAATTCAAAACCATCCATGCCATCCATGTGGCAATCGGTAATGGTGATAGAAACATCAGGATTATCTTTTAGCGCTCCTAGTGCAGCTAACCCGCTTTCAGCTTCAATCACTTGGTAGCATTGAGTGAGTAATAACCGCTTCATTTGGCGCCGAGCGGTGATGGAGTCATCAACAACCAATACCTTTACATTACGGTTACATTCAAAGCGGTGAATTGCATCGACAACATAATCGATATTGTATTGCCCTGTTTTAAGGACGTAATCTGAAACACCTTTGCTAAATATATCTTCCCGAAGGCCTTCGCTAAGTTGCCCGGTGAATACGATGCTAGGTATCTTGTATTCTGCTATTAATTCTACTGCTTCACCATTCGGTGCATCAGGAAGGTTAAGATCGACAATGGCAGCAAAATAGCTGTCTTCATTTTCTTCTAATAGTGCTTTTGCGTTTGCTAGTGTGGGGGCGATTTTACTTTCGTACTGATGGCGGTGCTTTAAGGTTCCTGCTACGAGGGATGCAAAGGATTTGGAATCTTCAATTATGAGCACTTTTTTCGACATTGTGACTTTCCTTGCAAATAGTCCTAGAGAATAGAGTTGCAATAGCAATATTTCAGTATAGACCCTGGGATAGTAAATAATGACTTTTCATATGCAGGGTGGAGTGATATGGTTTTTTTGACTTGTGACACGTGTTTTTGAGGCCTCATGACAATAAAAATAAATAAAGACCGCTTTACACCCGCAGAATGGCAGTCCCTAGTGTATGCCCCGCTTATTATCTTTAATATTGTTGCAGGAGCGGATGGTCGAATTGATCAAAAAGAAGTGGCTGCCTTTAAGAAACTTTTGGTAGAGGGGTTGTTATCGGATATTGATCTGATGAAACTGGTAATTACTGAGTTGCTCCAAGATCTGGAGAACCTTACCAGTGAGGTTTTTGCGGGAAAAATGGACCCTAATCAGTGCATGGAGTCTATACGTAATGCGGTGGATGCAGAGCTATCGGAAGAAGAGGCATTGGCCTTTAAGTTGTCACTGTTATCCATTGGGAAAAAGATTGCGAAGGCGTCGGGTGGCTTCTTAGGATTGGGGAATCGTATCTGCTTGTCGGAGAAACAAGCGATGGTGACATTAGCCGCCGCTCTTCATGTAATTAATGTGCCAGAAGGCGACGGTTCGGGGTCTGATTAGGCTGCGTAGGTATTATCTAGATAGTCCAGGATCTGTTTGGATTCAAATAGCTCTAATTCTGTATTGGGGTCAATCAAGAAGGGTACTTGAACATTTCCATGTTGCTTAAAGAAAGTATCACGCTTGGAGTTTGGTAAGGGTTTGTATTCTTTTAGGGTCATGCGGAAGTTGGCCGGTCCCATGTCAGCTCGTTGCTGTTTGCCTAAGTTAATCAGGGTGTAGGGGATGCCATATTCACAAAGACGCTCTCTAACGAGGCGGGTATAGGGGCTAGATTCAAAACTGTATAACGTTAATGGTTCCGCAACGGGTTTTGCTAAGTGGTATTGTATGCCAGAGCCATTGCGAAGCGTAGTGGCTATCCGTGATGCAATGGCGTTGCGGATACCTGAAGACAACTTGGAGGGAACACTGGTTCCTCGATACTCTTTGAATAAATAGCTAACAATGCTGTCTTGTCCGCTGATCTGTTTTTTCGTATTTGGGTCGGTTAGAAACGGAACGAGAGGGGTTCCTGATATTTTTTTCAGTTCTGCAACGGCTTCTTTGTTGCCTTCTGGGCAGGGGACAATATTCACATCCAAATTTAGTTCAGTGAGTGCTTCTCTAACAAAGCGACAGTCTGGGCATCCTTCTCTATCATATAGAGTCAGTAACATTTCTGGCTCTGGCGTTTTACGTTTTGTTGATGTGCCTCTCCAGGAGCGCACTGTAGATGCAAGAACGGAGGTTAAAACGTCAACTGAGTGGCTCATAGCAACTTCCTTTGTAATGTTTTGGCGTGTGTCGTTAAGCGAGACTATTCTATCAATAGTCTTATCAAATGTCAGTGTCCGATAAATGCTTGTTATCCAGTGATACTTTCGGGTTTATAAGGTGTAACGCTATGAAATAGTTACAAAAACTACACAAATAGTGAAACTGGTTGATTTGTGTTCTGTTGATGAGTGGGTTAGACTTCGCGCCCGCTATATTGAGTCCTACCTTCGTTTTATTAATTAACCTAAGAGAAACACGATGTTTGAGTTTCGACTGCAAAAAGTCTCAAGTTACAAAAACGATCTTCTTTCCGGTCTGACCGTTGCATTGGCATTGGTGCCCGAAGCCGTGGCTTTTGCATTTGTAGCTGGAGTAAATCCGCTTGTTGGTTTGTATGCCGCTTTTATGGTTGGTCTGATTACAGCCTGTATTGGTGGTCGTCCTGGTATGATTTCCGGTGCTACAGGAGCGTTAGCTGTTGTGATGGTTTCGCTTGTTGCCGACCACGGGGTCGAGTACTTGTTCGCAACGGTAGTGCTAATGGGTATATTGCAGATCACCGCCGGTGTTTTAAAACTAGGGAAATTTATTCGAATTGTTCCTCACCCTGTTATGCTGGGTTTTGTAAACGGTTTGGCGATTGTTATCTTTTTAGCCCAGCTAAGTCAGTTCGGTGAAAATGGTCAGCCGGGATGGTTAACTGGAACCAGCATGGAAGGCAGTGTTATTGATATCGCTTGGCTGGAAGGAACGGCTCTTTGGGTGATGTTAGGGTTGGTGGGTCTTACCATGGCAATTATCCGCTTTTTACCGATGATTACTACCGCAGTGCCATCTGCATTGGTTGCTATTGTAGCTGTTACTTTGATTGTGATGGGTTTTGATGTAGATACTCGAGTGGTTGGAGATGTCGCATCGATTGCAGGTGGTCTCCCCAGTTTTCATATACCTTTAGTCCCCTTTGATTTTGAAACGCTTTCTATCATCTTCCCTTACGCTGCAATACTAGCTGCAATTGGATTGATCGAATCATTGCTCACATTACGGTTAGTTGATGAACTTACTGAAACCCGTGGCCGCGGTAACAAAGAATGTATTGGTCAAGGTGTTGCCAATACGGTAACTGGGATGTTTGGCGGAATGGGTGGTTGTGCGATGATCGGGCAAAGCATGATCAACGTGAATTCTGGAGGGCGCGGGCGACTATCAGGAATTACCGCTGCTGTTAGTTTATTGCTATTTATTCTTGTTGGGTCCTCGCTTATAGAAGCCATACCATTGGCAGCACTAGTGGGTGTTATGTTTATTGTTGTTATTGGGACGTTTGAGTGGAGTAGTTTCCGTATTCTTAAGAAAATCCCAAAACACGATGCATTTGTTATTATTTTGGTTTCTGGTGTGACGGTTGCTTCAGATTTGGCAATTGCCGTTGTTGTGGGCGTGATTGTTTCAGCGCTAGTGTTTGCTTGGGAACATGCAAAACATGTGGAAATTCATAAAAGTGAAGACCCTTGCGGTTCAACGGTTTATCGCTTGTCAGGGGCATTGTTTTTTGGTTCTACCCTTGATTTTTCTGAGCAGTTTACCCCAGCGGATGATAACGATGACGTGATTGTTGATTTTGCAAATGCCCGTGTATATGACCATTCTGGATTAGAGGCTATTGATGCCTTGGCAGTGCGTTATGTTAAGGCAGGCAAAACATTGCATCTTCGTCACTTGAGCCCTGAGTGTCGATTGTTACTTAAGCAGGCGGGGGATATGGTAGAGGCGAATGTTATGGAAGATCCAAAATACTCTGTAGCGGATAATGCGCTAGCGTAGCTAATGATTGGCGGTTGGATAAAGTAAAGAATACAATAAAGCCCCATAATCGCCTTAGTATTTATAGCGTATAATGGGGCTTTATTGGTTGGGCTTACCTTCAATGACATCTACTATTGACTCGTATATAGCACAAGTATAAGAGCAATTAGAATTACAATAGTCATAGCCCAGCGGCTTTGTTGACATCGTTTACAGGTTTTTTTAGAGATGTGCATCGTTTCTAGGTTCACAGCATAATGAATTAATCTGATATTGATCAGAGAAAAATTGTAGCCTGATAAGTAATAGAGAGTAGAATTGTAGTACAAAAAGGAGAGCCCAATAATGTCAAAGGCCAGAGAAAAACATGCAGCGCGCTTGGAAGCGCTGTCGCTTTTAGGCAAAGATTTAACACGACGCTCAAGAGCCCATTGCGAACTCTGTGATGCTCATGGGATAAAGCTCGCGCCATACGAAGTAAAACCTGTCCAAGAAGCCCCAGACATAGAGCACACTGTTTTCGCTTGCGAAGTCTGTATCGGTCAATTATCAAAGCTTAAGACGATGTCGTCTGATCATTGGCGTTGTTTGAATACATCAGTATGGAGTGAAACAGCCCCGGTTCAGATTATTGCGGTACGTGTTTTGAAGCATTTGGCAGCAAATGTTGAGTGGGCCGTTGATCTTTATGATCAATTGTATATTGCCCCTGAAATCGCGGAGCGGATTGATCAGGGGGAGATTTAATTGGCGCTATTCGTTATAGGCTTCTGGAAGTTCAAATTCGCCATTAATTGCTTCAATAATAGAGGCAAATTGTAGTGTTGTCTTATCTTGATAGCTGTTACCAATTATTTGGATATTAAAGGGCATCCCATCTCTGTCTTTTCCGGCGGGTGCTGATGTGGCAGGCAATCCAAATACCGTGGCTAAAGCTATCCAAGGCATATGGTCTGTGTAGTATCGTTCTTTCCCTCTTGTTGTCACTTTTCTAAGAGCCATGATTGGGGAGTGGTCATGGGGAATTGCCGTAAAAGGTACTACTGGTGTAAGAATTACATCATATTCTGAATATAGCTGAGTAAATTTTGCTTTTAGTCGCTCTCGGCGTTCATTTTTCTTCAGCCAGCTGAAATGAGATTGACCGGCCCCTCTAACAAAGTGTTCGAAGTGAGGGGGGAAATTAATAAATTTAGCCAGCTTTCCAAGCAGGCCAGCTGAGTGGGATATGATTTGTTGCTGCAAGTCTTTTTGAGTAAGCCCCATGACGCCACCAAGCAAGTTCAAATACAACTCGTAGACTTCAGTAAAATCGAATTGATCGGGGCTTTGCTCAACGACAGTGACACCTTTTTCTCTGAGTTCCTTAAATAACGCCTTATAACGGGTCGCTAAGTCAGGCTCTATAGGGCAGAGAGGGTCATCTATCCAGGCAAGCACTTTGAATGATTTTGGGGGTTTTTTTGACGCTTTTGGTAATCGTATTTGTAAAGGGGATTGCTCGTTTGGGCTATCTTTGATAAGAACATCAAGCATTAGTTGCAAGTCCTTTACTGACCTTGCCATGGGGCCAGCAACCGCAAGGTCTGGAGATGATAGTGTTCCGGGCAGGCCTGGAATATGGCCTTTAAATGGGATGATTCCATAGGTGGTTTTGTGCCCGTAAATACCGCAGTAATGGCTAGGTGTTCGAATAGAGCCAGCAATGTCTGAGCCCAGTTCAATCGGTGTAAGCCCAGCTGCAAGGGCTGCTGCTGCTCCACCAGAAGAGCCTCCTGGGGTTTTGCTGTGGTCCCAGGGATTGTTTGTCACACCATGCAGGTCGTTATAGCTTTGTAGATCTCCTGCGTACAACGGAAGGTTGGTTTTCCCAATGATAATGGCGCCAGCATCAACTAGGCGTTGTACAGCGGCAGCATTCTCGGAAGCAAAGTGACCTTTTAGCCGTTTAGAACCTGACGTAGTTGGCATGCCGACAACTTCAAAAGAGTCTTTGATTGTCATCGGTATGCCATGTAATGGCCCGATAAACTCACCTTTCCTTGCTAAAGCATCGGCATTCTTTGCTTGTGTGAGTGCATTTTCGAAGTCAGTGGATATAATTGCATTTAGGCTAGGGTTATGTTGTTGAATGCGTTCAATAAAATATTTTGTTAATTTCACGCTGGTGATTTTTTTGTCTTTGATTTGCTTTGCAAGATCAAACGCAGAAGTATTAGATATTTTTTGCATAGGATGGTTTCGAACGTTATTGGTTGATGTCGGCAATTTAATGAAAATTTTATAAGAAAACTGACTATTTCATTGTTTTGGCTATACTTTTAGTAATTCGAATGTATTGAATAGCACGATTACGAAATAGTAGCTAACAGAATAGGCTAACAGAAAGGGTAGATGCATTGGCTGAAGTGACGTTTCGATTAACGGAAGAGCAAGGGTATATAGAGATATGTATTCATGATTTTGCTCCCCCGCTGTTAAAAGAACCTGATGTTAAACGATTGTTTAGTATGTCAGAGTTTCGCGAATGTTGCTTTTATCCTGAAAAGGTTGCGGATGTTCTCGCAGTAATGCCAGTAAAACTTGATATGGAGAATGCCCCAGAAACCTTTGAAGAACCGATGTGTTTTGTTATTGCTCAAATGCGTGATGCAGAGCTGGAAATCGAGCTCGACGAATCAGGGATGGAAGTTACCGCTCATTGCACAATGCAAGAAGGTGGTGAAGGCATATCTTTAGAAAATATTGTTAAAAAGTTAAAAGAAATTGGTGCTGTAAAAGGCATTGATAAAGATGCTATACGAGCGTTTCATGGTCGGGCGCAAAAAGAACGGCCGGGTATTCGATTTGCCGAGATTATTGCGAAAGGAAAACCAACGGGAGCAGGGATAGAGTCTTCATTTGAGTACTTGGTTACGCCCATACAGGATCGAGTGCTAGCCCCTCAGAAGCGTGAAGATGGCACGATTGATATGCATGAGCTGGGTGATATTGATAGTGTGGAGAAAGGTGACCATTTGATGCGGCGTATCCCTGCGCAGGCAGGGGGGAATGGGTATACGATTCGAGGAGAAGCGTTGGTTTCCATTGCGCCAGATAATGTCCCGTTTAATGTGGGAGACGGGACCAGTACTAGTCCAGATGATGCGAATTTGTTGATAGCAACGTGTAAGGGTATACCGTTAAAATCAAAAAATGGTATTTCAGTCAGTGAGATGCTGGTGTTAAATAACGTTGATCTAACCACCGGGAATGTGGAATACGATGGTTCAATTATGGTGAGTGGCAGTGTTAAAGGTGGGATGTTAGTTAAAGCCACAAAAGACGTTATTATTTACGGTTTTGTTGAGTCTGGAATGGTTGAGGCGGGCGGTAATATCGTTGTCCAGCAGGGTGTTATTGGTCGTGAAATTGATGAAGATAGTGACCTTGATAAAGATCATTTCACCTCTCGACTTATAGCGAAAAATGATATATCAGCGCGTTATGCCCAATCAGCATACATGGAAGCTGGTCGAGATATAGCTGTCTTATCACAGTTGTTGCATTGTCATGTAATTGCTGATCATGGTGTGTATGTTGGTGAAAAAGGTCAGAAGAAAAGTAAGTTGGTGGGTGGCATTATAAAAGCGGGAAAAGAGGTTTCATCTGGGGAAATTGGTTCACTGTCAAATGCTCCTATGGAATTGGATTTTTCCCATCGCTTGTTGTCAATAGCGGAGGAGTTAAGCACTACTCGAAAAGAGAATATTGTGAAACAGGAATTAATTCAAGGCTTAAGAGAGGCTCTTGAAGAATTGAAGGCTCAGCAACCAACACTAGAGCTTATAAACCACTGTAAGAAGATTGTGAATACGATTTCAATTGTTAAAGAAGACCTTGTTAGCATTAATCTCAATGAACAATCGTTAAATATAAAACTAAATAAATTGCGCGAAGGTATTAGGGTTACCGTATATGGGCGTTTGTATCCTGGGGTTGAGTTTACTGTTTGTGAGCAACATCATAGTATATTAGAAGAACGTGGGAACAGTGTGGTACGATTTAATGATTCAAATATGGTGTTTGAGTAATTGGTTTTAGGTTAAATCATATAAGGATTGGTATGGATCCCCGTAATGTTAAGACCATCGATGATGCTAAAAAAATCGTATTACAGCGAGAGCTAAAGCACGTCAAAGTAGGTGTTTTTGATCTTGATGGCGTTATGCGTGGCAAGTACATGTCACGCGATAAGTTTTTTTCTTCTTTGGATAAAGGCTTTGGGTTTTGCGATGTGGTTTTGGGTTGGGATGTTAAAGACCAGCTTTACGATAATACTTCATTTACAGGGTGGCACACTGGTTACCCTGATGCTCCAGTTCGCATTGTTCCTAGTAGTTGTCGGTCGCTGCCTCATGAGGGTAATGGTTTATTATTTTTAGGTGAATTTACGGGTGAGGCCGAAACCTTATGCCCAAGGGCCTTATTAAGAAGGGTGCTGGATCAGGCAAAGGGAATGGGGTTTGATGTTTTTTCAGGTTTTGAGTACGAGTTTTTTGTTTTTAATGAAACGCCACACTCTGTTCGCGAAAAGGCATATAAAAACCTGGAGCCGTTAGCTCCGGGAGACTTTGGCTACTCTGTTATTCGCAATAGTGTTAATGCAAATGTTTATCAGGGTTTATTAGATCTGGCAGAAGTAATGGATTTCCCCATTGAAGGATTACATGAGGAGACTGGTCCAGGTGTATTGGAGGCTGCCATCGCAGTTGACGGTGCTTTGGCATCAGCAGACAAGGCATCATTGTTTAAAACATTTACTAAGGTTGAAATGCAGCGCCAAGGGAAAATGGCGACATTCATGGCAAAGTGTTCCGAAGAATACCCTGGTCAAAGTGGGCATATACATCTTTCCCTAAGAGATGCCTCGGGAAAGGGCGTCTTCTTTGATGAAACAAAAAAAGATCATTGTAGCGATACTCTGACGTATTTTTTAGGCGGGGTTCAAGCGCAGTTACCCCAGGTCTTAGCAATGGTTGCCCCTACAATTAACTCTTATCGACGACTGGTTCCAGGGTTTTGGGCGCCAACAGAGGCCAGTGTTGGAATAGATAATAGAACGTGTGCTATTCGAGTAGTTCCGGGTAATGAGGCTTCCCATCGGATGGAGTTTAGAATTGGCGCAGCAGATGCAAATCCTTACCTGGTGTTGTCTGCAGTGATAGCAAGTGGCCTTTGGGGAATTGAGAACAAGGTTCTTCCTGAAGAACTTGTTGAAGGGAATGCTTATGATAAAACTTTTCCAGATGCTCTTAAGTTACCTGCAACGCTGTGGGAAGCTGCGCAACGGTTAAAGACCTGTAGTATGGCCAGAGAACGTTTCGGGGATGCGTTTGTGGAGCATTTTGCCGCTACAAGGGAGTGGGAGGAAAGAGAGTTTAGGAAACATATTTCGCAGTGGGAGATGGAGCGTTACTTTGAGATCATATAAGGAAGGCGTCACTTAGGCCTCAATGTGGCTACCCTGTTGTTAATATAGATTTAAAGCATACTTGAGCCCGTAGAACCCGATGTTATTTTCGTGTTCTACGGGCTTTTTTGTGGAGGGCCATAAAGGATTACAGTCTACAATATAGTGTAACTTCAATCTTTAAGGGCAAGAGTTTTAGTGTTATGTCAGAAATACAACTAATTAGTCCTGTTGACGGTTCGGTCTATTGTGAGCGTATGTATGCGGACGATAAAGAAATAGATCAAATATTGGTATCTGCTAAATCCATGGAGACTGAATGGAAAGCGACGTCACTTGATGAACGTGTTGCTTATTGTGAAAAGGCATTAACCTATTTTACAGACCATAAAGCAGATATAGCTGAAGAAATAACATGGCAAATGGGGCGTCCTATACGGTATGTAGAAGGGGAGGTGGCAGGTCTTATTGAGCGGGCCGAGGCTATGTTGGCACTGGCTCCAGAATATTTGGCCCCTCAAAGAATTGGTGATGAACCTGGTTTCGAACGTTATATTCAGCGCGACCCTCTGGGTACAGTGTTTGTTATTGCACCTTGGAATTACCCCTACCTGACAGCTGTTAATACTATTATACCGGCGCTTGTAGCAGGAAATACGGTTCTTCTTAAACACTCTGTCCAAACGTTGCTATGTGCGGAGCGTTTTCAAAAAGCGTTTGATTTTGCCGGTCTTCCTCAAGGGGTATTTCAGTATTTGCATGTTGATCATCAAAGCGCTAGTGCCATTGTTGGCGATCCGCGCGTTGATTTTGTGGCGTTCACAGGGTCTGTTGAAGGTGGTCGCTCCGTTGAACAGTCTGCTGCAGGATTATTTAAGGGCGTGGGGTTAGAGTTGGGTGGGAAAGACCCTGCCTATGTACTAAGTGATGCAAATGTTGAGTCCTCGGTAGAGGGTATTATTGATGGTGCATTTTTTAACTCGGGCCAGTCCTGCTGCGGGGTGGAGCGGGTGTATGTGCATGAAAGTAAATTTGAAGAGTTTGTAGAAAGGGCAACTACCCTGGTATCAGGTTATCAGCTTGGCTGTCCACAGGACTCCGCGACAACGTTAGGGCCTATGGTGAGCGCCAAGGCGGCCGACTGGGTTCGACAACAGATAAAGCAAGCGGTATCCATGGGGGCAAAAGCCTGTGTTAATGTAGAAAATTTCCCCATGCATCGGGAGCATGGAGCATATTTAGCGCCGCAAATCTTGGTAAATGTTAACCATACTATGTCGTTGATGACGGAAGAAAGTTTTGGCCCTGTCGTGGGTATCATGTCCGTAAAAGATGATGCTGAGGCGCTTTCGTTGATGAATGATAGTGAATTCGGTTTAACGGCGTCGCTTTGGACGGCTGATCTAAAAATAGCTAAAACGTTAGGGAATGCGATTCAAACCGGAACGGTGTTTATGAATCGCTGCGACTATCTCGACCCATACTTGCCATGGGTAGGCGTTAAGCAATCTGGGCGTGGCTGTACATTGTCGCATATAGGTTATGAGCAGTTAACTCGGCCAAAGTCATTTCACATGAGGTTGTTATGAATAACAAAAGTAAAGCTGATGTGTTATCTGGCACTTGGAATTACCCAACTTCAATGATATTTGGTGTTGATGCGGTCCTTCGAGTGCCGGATTTGTGCAAGGAGCAGGGGCTGATGAACCCGCTGCTGGTGTGTGACCGAGGGATAGTTGATTTGCCTTTTGTCCACTCCTTGATAGCTGCATTTTCTTCAGCCTCACTTTTGTTAGGTGTATTCTCTGATGTAAAAGCCAATCCTACGGGGAAAAATATTGATAATGGCGTTGTAGCATTTAAACAAGGTAATCATGACGCCGTTATAGCACTGGGTGGAGGTAGTGCTTTGGATGCTGGTAAGGCAATTGCACTCATGAGTGGCCAAAATAGAGTGTTGTGGGATTTTGAAGATGAAGGGGATAACTGGACACGTGTTATCGTTGATGGGGTGGCGCCAATTATTGCGCTGCCTACAACTTCTGGTACGGGGTCAGAGGTGGGGCGTGCTTCCGTTATTGTTGATGAATTGCGCCAAAAGAAAGTTGTCATTTTTCACCCTAAGATGCTTCCTGCGACGGTTGTTTGTGACCCCAAATTAACAATAGGCCTTCCGCCAGCGGTTACTGCAGCAACCGGTGTAGATGCATTTGTTCATTGTTTTGAAGCTTATTGTTCCCCCTGCTTTCATCCAATGGCAGATGGCATTGCACTTGAAGGGATGCGTCTTATCAAAGAAAACCTGTTAACAGCTTGCTTGGACGGCGATAACCTTGTCGCTAGAGCTAACATGATGGCTGCATCTTCAATGGGGGCAACAGCTTTTCAAAAAGGCTTGGGAGCGGTGCATGCATTGGCACACCCATTGGGAGCTATTTTCGATAAACATCATGGGTTGCTAAATGCGATCTTACTCCCCTTTGTTATTCAGAGAAATGTGACCGTAATATCGTCGAAACTAGAAAATATTGCTCGTTATTTGCAGTTAGATGTTTGCTCTGCTGAGGGGTTTGTCGAGTGGGTAACGTCTTGGCGGCGAGAGCTGGGCATCCCTCATCACTTAAAAGATATCGGGATTGGTATTGATAGAGCTGAAGAAATAGGCCTATTTGCTGTGAATGATCCGTCTGCATCAGGCAACCCTTTACCATTGACAGCTGCAGAGTATACGGAGATTTTTCTACAGGCAGCTGGTTAGTTTGGTTGGCGTCGTTATTTTATTATATGAATTTAGTATATCGTGCGGCCCTGTGATAGCTTTATCATCCAAGTAACAGGTGGTTTATTAGATATTATGTGAATTTTCACATAATCATTGTGTTGAAGTGATTGTTTATTGACCTATTTTTTCATCGCGTTAAACTTTTAAGACAATGTGAATAACCGCCTGGCGTTTGCTTGGTTCGTGCTTGTATATGAGAGGCTAATGTCATGGCTATTAATACGAATACTTCATCTCTACGGGGTTTGAATTCACTTAGTCAGACTCAAAAAAAATTAACAGAGTCGTTGATCAAACTATCCACTGGGCAGAGGATAAATAGCGCGAAAGACGATGCTGCGGGTTTTGCAATTTCTCAGCGTTTTACTTCGCAGATAAATGGGTTAAATGTTGCAACACGCAATGCAAATGATGGTATCTCGTTTGCTCAAACTGCCGAGTCGGCATTGGGTGAGACGACTAATGCATTGCAGCGTATTAGAGATCTTTCTTTACAAGCAGCAAATGGCACTAACACAGCTTCGGATAGGGCCACGATACAAAAAGAAGTGGATCAATTGGTTTCTCAGGTGAATCAAATTGCGGAAAACACAACGTTTAACGGTAAGCGAGTGTTGGGTGATGAGTTTTCAAGTTTGAGTTTCCAGGTCGGCGCTAATTCAAATGAGACCATTACTGTTTCTGGTTTTGATGGCTTGAGTGTCGATGAAGAAAATACGGATGTTTCCAGTGTGAGTGGGGCCAACACAACCATAGATTCAATAGATGATGCGCTGACTCAAATTGGGCAGTTTCGTTCTGAGTTGGGGGCAGTGCAAAACCGCTTCGAGGCGACTATCAGAAATTTACAGAGTGTATCTGAGTCACAGCAGGCTGCAAGGTCCCGTATTGCAGATACTGATTTTGCCTCAGAGGTAGCGGAGCGTTCCAAGAATTTGTTGCAAAACCAGGTAGGGGTTGCCATACAGGCTCAAGCTAACGCACAATCACAAAATATTCTATCGTTACTTAATTAAGTTTATCTAGTTCCGACAATAAACTGGTAAAACTGGAATCTATGAGATCTTTTGTTTTATCGGTTTCTATTACCTGCTTAACAAATTCATCCAGTGACTCCATTAATGTTTCTTCTTGTTCTTCGCTTAGTCCAAGTGAAACGAGTACGCCTTCAGTGTGTTCTCGATATTCTTGGATTTTTGTCCAAATATTTTTTTCGTATATATTAAAAGTGTCGTGTATGTTGTGCATGCTATTTCGGGCATTTCCGATAATAGAATTAAGCCCCGACTTCCGCTGTAGCTCTAATTGTGTAACGAGGTCTATAGTAATCACCCTGGCGCCCGTTGCACTGATCATCATCGCAAGATTGTCTTTTATGCGGCCATATTTAGGGTCGTCCTTTGCGGGTGTGTTTTTTATGAGAAGGGATATGCGTTCATCATTGATAATTAGCTTGTGAGCACCTTCTATAACTTTACCTTTTTTAACGCTTTTTGATAGCAGGTTGGCTTCAAAAGAGTCGTTCTCACAGCCCGCATTGAAAATACTGTTGATACCTCGTATTTGCACTGTGGCAATGACACCAAAGGATTGTACCGTTTGAGCTAAGCTAAAGCTAAGGTCACTGTAGCTATTACAGCTGGTGATTTCTTCCATATACCGCAAAATGATACCCATCTCGCTGTTGCTTTCCATGGCTGCAAACGCGGCTGAACGAGCGGAATCGGCAGTGGCGGCTAGTTGAGCCCGGTCAGCTGCTTTTTTTACGTGACTTTCGATTTTATAATAAAGCTCTATAGGGTTATAAGGCTTTGCTATGAAGTCATCTGCGCCCTGCTCATAGGCTAGGACACTGTCATCAATACTAATAAGGTCTGATAAAAAGATAACATGGCTTTTGGGGTTTAGGTTTTTAGCTGTAGTAACAACGGATAGCGTATCTAGATTTTTCATTGCGGGGTTTAAGAGGATAACACCTGGAATCGCTTGTTTAACAGCTTCAGTAGCATTTTCAGGGGCGTTGCAAGTGGTCACATCAAAATCTTCAGATAACATGCCTTCAACAATTTGAACATCGTCGCCTTCGATATCAATAATTAGAACGTTGTACATTCTATTACCCATTACTTGTTAGCCCTCTTCTACATAAAACGTTATAGGTATAGCTTACTATGATAGTTTAGCCGTTTCTCCAGAGGTGACCACCAAATTGGTCCATTTAACAATCACATACAGAGTGTGTGGTATCGAATGTTGATTGAATGTGGAATGCAGGCTTTATAGTGTTCGAAAGGTTCTTTAACATCGATTGCCAGCGTGTTGTTGTTTGATAGTGGTTTTTTGCTTCTTCTGGTGAGATAAATTCAGCTGAGGAGCGCGCTTCTTTAACAATATCTTCAGCAGTTTTTAACGTTGTGCTTAGTGGCATAAAAAGGCTTTTTTGTGTGTTTTTATCCATTCCAAATCGATAGTTTGTCATTTTTGGCGGTGATGAACTGTAATAAAATCACATTTGTAACGGAACTTCTAAAGTTTATGGCTTTTGAGGCTATACTCAAATTTGATCTGGTCGTAATTGGTAAAAAAATCAATAGTATATAAGCTGAAAAAGTGGATGAATATTGATAGTATTCGCTTTTATAATTCACAAGTATGCTGAGCACGATAGACTCAGTTAGCGGCTAATTAGGTGTCATGGCACAGTTAAGGATAGTTATCAAAAGGATGTGTTATATAGTGGCGCTTGTAGTGCTATCTTTGCCTGTGCGCTCCGCTATTGCTGAAATAGACGCCCCCGATAAATTGAAAGCGGCTTATATCCTAAGCTTCGCCAAGCTTATTAGTTGGCCTCAAGATGTACTTCCTTCTAGTAATACCAACTTGGTGTTTTGTGCTGCAGCGACAGAATCTTTAATTAATGAACTTCGAAATTATTCGGGTAAGGTAATTCAAGGCCATCGAGTGCAGATTGTGGCCCTTGGGAAGCGAGGGGATTCTCTGGGTTGTCATATCGTTTACATAGATCCTCGGTATTCATTTCGTTGGTTTGAACGTGTTGAGCGTATTAGGGGGCAACTGTGGGTTGGCGGGGAGGAGGGTTTTATCGGTAAAGGAGGGGTGATTAATTTCTATATAGACGGTGAAAAGCTGCGTTTTGAAATTAGCGTAGAGCATGCAAATGATTCAAATTTGGATATTAGTTCTCGCTTGCTGAATTTGGCTAAAATTGTTGGTAGAGTGGAAGAGGAGGGTAAGCAGTGAAAGAACTATTTAACCGCCTATCTGTTTCCAAGAAACTGATTGTTATTAATATTATTGTTGTGGTCAGCGCGCTGTTGTTGGCAACGGGTGTTTTTGTATCTATCGAGAGAACTGCAGTTAGAGAGCGTATTATTAATGAGTTGATTTCGCATACTCAAGTGATTGCATATAACGTAGCGGCATCGCTAGCATTTGATGATGCGGGAACGGCATCAGCAATATTGACATCTCTTCAATCTATCCCGCAAATACAAGAGTCTCTAATATTTAATGCAGAGGGGGATATTTTTGCAGAATATGTAGCAGAAAATGCAGAAGAGTTTAGTGGCGGGTATAGCGAAATTAAAAGTGGTCGGTTGCAGTGGCCTGGAAGCCATACTCCTACAGTAGTTTTTTCAAATGAAGGCATTTTTGTACATAGCCAAATCGAACTCGATAATGAAGTAATCGGTTCTATTTATATTCGCTCTAGCCTGGCCCAGTTTGATGCTTTTAAATCTAGAGCAGTGCTGATTGTAGGTGTTGTATTATGCGTGACATTTATACTCTCTTTGTTGATTTTGTCCAGAATGGTGCGTCTGGTTTCTGATCCCATTACACATTTAAAACAGGCTGTTTCGACCGTTCGTAAAGATAAGAACTATGCGGTTAGGGTGCATAAGTTTGCAGATGATGAGTTGGGTCATTTGACGGATGCTTTTAACGGTATGTTGGAGGAGCTCGGTGAGCGGGATGCAGAACTTAACCGCCATTATTTGGAGTTGGAAGCGGAAGTAGAAGACCGCACCAGTGAATTGCAGGCAGCTAATATCAGCCTTGAAGAAACGGTCAAAGCCTTGAAGCAGGCCAATCGTGCTATTCGTATATCTGAAGAAAACAAAAAGGTTGCGGAGGAAAGCGCAAATTCGAAAGCACAGTTTCTTGCTACGATGAGCCATGAGTTGCGAACGCCAATGAACGGAGTGTTGGGGATGTTATCGTTGCTATCCGAGACTGGGCTAACAAATGATCAGGAGCATTATGTTGGTGTCGCATATGAGTCCGGAAATATGTTGCTCGAATTGTTAAATAATGTATTGGATTTATCAAAAATAGAGCAAGGAAAGATGGTGCTTGAGCATATACACTTCGATATATCTGATGCTATTGAAGATGTATTCGCTATTGTTGGTGAATCAGCGTATTCAAAAGGAGTAGAGCTGGCATACGTATTTGATGATCGCCTTCCTACTATGGTGTTGGGTGACCCCACTCGCTTTAAACAGCTGGTGTTTAATATTGTGGGTAATGCTATAAAATTCACTTCAAAAGGCTACGTTAAATTAAGTTATGCGGTGACGGAAGAGGGCGCTGATATTGTTCGCATCCGTTTTGAGGTGGAAGATACGGGGGTAGGTATTCGCGAGGAAGTGAGGGATAAGATCTTTGAAACATTTTCTCAGGCGGATTCTTCAACAACCCGCAGGTTTGGTGGTACTGGTTTAGGTTTGACATTGTGCCGTCAACTTACGCATTTGATGGATGGTGGTATTGGCGTTGAAAGCGAAGAAGGAAAGGGCAGTACATTTTGGTTCGATGTGTCGTTTACTCCCGAGGGCCCCTCTTTGCATGATCAAACATTCAGTGATGGTCAACTAAAATCGATGTCTCTATTGGTTGTTGATAGAAATGACACGAGCACCGAAGCATTAAAAGCCTACTTTGAGCATTACCATGTAAGGCTAGATGTCGTTTCTGACAGTGAAGAACTTTATGCTACTTTGGAGAGTAAGGTTTCATCAGGAGGAGGGTATGATGGGGTGATTATCAATCTTGCCGTTGGGTTTGAGGAGGCTGGTCGAATTATCGTGTCGGAAGATGTCCAGTGTTGTATCAAGCCTAGTCAAATTCTTTTGACGGGATCGCTAAATGATCGAAATCGTGCAAAGGAAGATAAAGTACTTATGAACTATCGGTTTCTAGTGAAACCGTTAAGGCGACGCTATGTTCGAGAGTGCGTATTGATGCTGCAAGGGCTTAACGAGGAGTTGAATAGTGTAGAGCCAATAGTTGTCAGGGTACCTGTCGGCGTTAAAGAGATTCTTGTGGTAGAGGATAATCGTATTAATCAACAAGTAGCCCAAGGGCGGCTAGAGAGTATGGGTTTTACGGTTTCTCTTGCCGCAAATGGTGAAGAGGCGTTAACACTGTTAGAGAAGAAAGAGTTCGATCTGGTGTTTATGGATTGTCAGATGCCAGTGCTTGATGGCTTTCAAGCAACAAGGCGTTTCAGAAAGAAGGAGGTTGCTGGTAGCAGAACACCTGTTATTGCTATGACGGCTCATGTAATGGCTGGTGATAGAGAAGCTTGTATGAGGGCAGGTATGGATGACTATATTGCCAAACCCTTTAAAACGGGTGAGATTATAAAGATAATGGAACGATGGATTGGAGATTAAAGCCCATGAGAGACCCCAAGACATTACTTGAAAATATTGAAAATGATAGCTTGCAACAAGACTTGCCTCCGGTTAATGAGTGGCACCCAGAGCATTGCGGTGACAGTGAAATCTGTATACGTCGTGATGGTACGTGGACTCATAAGGGGGACCCTTTTAAGCGAGAAAAATTAGTTAAAATGTTTTCCAGAATTATTCGATTGGATGATGATGAAAAATATTATTTGGTAACACCAGTGGAAAAAATGTTGCTCACTGTAGAGGATGTCCCCTTTCTGGTGGTTGGTTTTGATATTGTTTTAAGCGAAGGTGTTCAGAAAATAGTTTTTGAAACGTCATTAGGAGACCAAGTTGTTGTTGATGCTGAACACCCGGTTACAGTACATACGTTAAATGATGAGCCTGCACCTTATGTAGTGGTAAGAAAAAACTTAAAAGCACGTATAGCAAGAAGCGTGTTTTACCAGTTGATTGATGTGGCCGTATCGGAGCAGCAGGGCGCTGAAAATGTATTATTTCTTGAAAGTAGTGGTGAACATTTTGAGTTAGGGCGATTTTAGTTTGGTATAAATAAGCAGCAATAAAAAAGGGCTCAACTATGAGCCCTTTTTTATTGCTGCTTATTTATTTAAAACATATTACATGTTTGGATAGTTTGGACCACCCGTTCCTTCAGGAACTACCCACGTGATATTCTGGGCCGGGTCTTTAATATCGCAGGTTTTGCAGTGAACACAGTTTTGGCTGTTGATTTGGAATTTCTTTTCACCAGCTTCATCTTCAGTGATTTCATAAACGCCGGCAGGGCAGTAGCGCTGAGCGGGTTCATCAAATTTCGGTAAATTATCGCGAAGCGGTAAATCTGCATCCTTTAACTTCAAGTGACAAGGTTGGTCTTCTTCATGGTTTGTATTCGATAAGAATACTGAAGACAGGCGATCAAACGTGATTTTGTTATCAGGTTTTGGATAGTCAATCTTCTTGCAGGAAGATGCAGGTTTCATTTCTGCATGATCAAACTTGGTGTCATGGAA
>MAAC01011099.1_pt1 | contig 24548 bp, 15 predicted proteins | sample 1115981 | NCBI WGS metagenome assembly MAAC01 (sample SAMN04961126, study PRJNA320927) | seawater metagenome | isolation source: sample BD02T64 sea water enriched with oil for 64 days | place: USA:Gulf of Mexico | collected 2013-07-27
CTATTTTTATTGAAACCACCGCCAGTGCTAAATCAAGCAGGCGGAGCGTTGCTTAAATCAAATGATAATTCCTGGGGCATATCTCATAACGTCACCCTTCCATGGCTTGCAATTGCAGGAATTTTTTGCTGCATCTGTATGGCCGCACCTCTAATGCATTTGGTGCCACTTGCCATGGATACCGGTCTCGATCCGGAAACAGCGACCAGCTTATTAGTCGCTTTAATGATAAGTGGCGTTGTTGGACGACTTTTCTTTGGTGCATCTGCCGATCGCCTCGGAGGTCTAAAAGCATATTTTATTGCTTCAATCGGGCAAACTTTAATGGTTTTCTGGTTTACGCAAACCACATCACTTGTGTCACTGTACGGCTTGTCTATTTTGTTTGGCTTCTTCTTCTCAGGTGTAATGACTTGCCTGTTGATCTGTGCACGCGAAGCTGCACCCATACGCATAACTGGATTTGCCGTTGCCATAGTCGGCGCTACGGGTTGGATCGGCATGGGAGTTGGTGGTTACCAGAGTGGTTTGTTCTATGATCTCACTGGCGATTACGTGGTATCATATGGCAACGCAGCTTTAGCCGGTATTATTAATGTCCTGATTGTTGGTGCTCTCGTTTGGTACAGAGGGCAATCGGTTCGAAAATTTCAGGTTCTTCAGGCAGATTAAGCCATTGGACAATTCTTGCTAAAAGAGCAATATAGCTAAACTGTGTTGATTTTAACCCTAGAGCTATAAATGAATTTGAAGCAATTAGAGACATTTGTATGGGTGGCGACACTTGGCAGTTTTAGGCAAGCTGCCAAGAAATTAAACACAAGCCAACCTGCAGTCTCATCCCGGATCGTTGCCTTGGAAGAAGCGTTAGGTGTTGAGCTTTTTTCGCGTCATGCAGGATCCTTCGAGCTGACACCTAAAGGGGTTGAGCTGCTGCCGCATGCACAGAAGATGCTGGTTATGGCCGATCGCTTTCGGGAACGCGCTTGCGAGACGACGTCACTCTCTGGCGTCTTGCGATTAGGGGTGTCTGAGACAATTGTTCATTCCTGGTTGTCTGATTTCCTACAAAAAGTGCATAAAAATTTCCCGCATGTCGATATTGAACTAACCGTTGATGTGACAGCGAATATGCGAAATGAGTTGATTAATAGGTCGCTGGATTTGGCATTTTTGATGGGACCAATATCTGAGTTTAGTATTCAAAATATTGATCTATGTTCTTTTGAACTGGCGTGGGTTTGCCACCCAGATATCGATCTTCCCGACGGGGTTGTCCCCATAACAGATATATTGTCAAAACCCGTAATGACATACGCACGGAACACTCGCCCTTTTTCTGAAATTCAAGCTTTGTCAAAAGAAGAAGATGTTGATGTGGTGCGGTTATTCCCTTCTGCATCTCTTGCGGCATGTAAACGAATGGCGCTCGACGGGTTGGGGATCGGTATGCTGCCATTGGCCTTGATAAAGGACGAAGTTGAACAAGGTGTTTTAAGGCAAGTTGCCAGCACTTGGTACCCTTCGGATCTCACTTTTACAGCCTCTTATCCACGGGAACCTCTTAACCCCCTTGCAGAGAAGATTGCGGCTCTCGCTCTTGAGGTTGCCATGGATTTTGATGAAAAGACTGATAGAAAAAAGTGATCACTAGATAAAGAAAAATCGAGTTCGCCTTTATCAATATGCTGTGTAAATGTTCCGTCACTTAAGATTTATGACGATAACAACTCATCAGTAAGGGCAACTCAAAATATGACATCACGAGAAAAATTACGTGAAGCAGCTCCGAAAGTTGTCCGAAATGCCATCCGCAATAACCAGTATATGGGGGATACATCCGGCCTTAGTGGTGGTTACCTTCAGGGGAATTTGGCAATCCTTCCGTCTGAACTTGCGACGGATTTTTTGAGGTTTTGCCAGCGCAATCCAAAACCCTGCCCATTAATAGGGGTCTCTGATGCCGGAGATCCATTCCTACCGGCACTGGGCCATGACATTGATATTCGAACCGATATTCCTCAATACAAAGTTTTCAAAAACGGTGAACTTGTCGATCATGTCAGCCACATAACAGATTTATGGCAAGAGGATTTTGTGACCTTCATTTTAGGGTGCTCCTTCTCGTTTGAGGAAGCTTTGATGGCCGAAGGGATTCCGGTACGTCATATCGAAAAAAACAAAACTGTACCGATGTATCGAACTAATATTCAAACCGTCGAAGCGGGCCCGTTTAGCGGTGAAATTGTTGCAACCTTGCGACCCTTATCTGTGGAAAACGCAATTCGAGCGGTCGAAATCACCAGCCGTTTTCCGCAAGCGCATGGCACGCCCATTCATTTTGGGGACCCTTTGGCTATCGGTATCACTGATATTAACAACCCTGAGTTTGGGGAGCCGCCCGACATTAACGAGGGTGAAGTGCCTGTTTTCTGGGCATGTGGTGTGACGCCTCAAATTGCTATTCAAAATGCAAAGCCGTCCATCTGCATTACCCACGCACCTGGTCGAATGTTGATCACTGATATTTTAGGAGCGGATGCCGCGCGCGGATCTATACGAAAATAAGCAGACTGAAAATTGAAATTTAAGCACATCTAATTGGGAGATTATAAATGTTAAAAAAACTGAAAACACTTGGCGTTGCCGCTGGAATAGCGACAACGTTTGCTCTGTCGGCTACGGGAGTTCACGCTGATAGTGCACCTGTAAAAATGAGTGTCGTCGGCACCTGGAATAGCATGACAAACTACAATGACCGAGAAGCTCCCTTTTGGCGCGGCATGGCAAAAGAGACAAAAGGTAGCATCATTTCAACCATTGGATCTTATTCAGAATTTGGTCTTAAAGGTTTCGAAATTATGCGTCTTCTGAAGTCTGGTGTTTTCGATTACGCCTATGGTCTTCCAGGGTACGTTGCAGCAGCAAATCCAATATTTGAAGGCGGCGATTTGTCGTCAGTTACTCAAGATATCAAAACAGAGCGCAAAGTTGCTGAAGCCTATTACTCGACTTTGGAGACAGCGTTTGCAAAATACTTTAACGCAAAGCTTCTTCAGCTATATCCGTTCCCAAGCCAAATTATGTATTGCAAAAGCCCAATTTCGGGAATTGATGATCTTAAAGGGAAGAAGGTTAGGGTTTATGCAACCTCGCTCGGTGATTTCGTAGAAGGTGCCGGAGGCACGTCAGTAACAGTTTCTTTTGGCGAAGTTATACCCGCTCTTGAAAAAGGCGTTGTTGATTGCGCGATCACAGGGACCATGTCGGCATACTCCGCCAAATGGTATCAAGCCGCAAAATATGTCTACACAATGCGAGTTGGTTGGGGGCTTGCTTTCGGTGCGATGAACATGGACAAATGGAACTCCATGTCAGATGCCCAACAGGTAGATTTGAAAACCCGGTTAGATAAATTGACGGACGATATGTGGGAAGCCACAGCGAAAGAGGACGATGTTGCAATCGCCTGTTTAACTGGAACAGAATGTCCGCTTGGCGAAAATTCCCCTGTGGGCGGAATGACCTTAGTTGAACCGAGTGCCGCAGATTTGGAAGCTCGAAACAAGATCGCAAACGAAGTTGTTCTGTCACGTTGGGCCGAGCGTTGCGGTAAAGACTGCGCCGATAATTGGAATGCGACAGTTGGTAAAGTTTTGAATATGAAGGCTGTATCTAAGTAAGGGCAATTGTTGCAGTTTGGGGCGAGGAGATAATCTTCGTTCCAAACCGTGATATCGTCAGTCTTTCATTGATCACGGCTGGGCTGCCTAGAAAATCGAGAAAACCAATGCGTAATCCTTTAAGTCTGTTCATTCATATCATTGTGCAAGTCGGCGGTTGGGCTTTGTTATCAGCCGCTTTTTTGGTGACATATGATGTCATAATGCGCAAAATTTTTAACATCTCCATAGCTGGCGCTGATGAAATATCTGGTTATGTTTTCGCCATTTCGACGGCTTGCGCATACTCTTATGCTTTGTTGACCCGGGCAAATATTCGAATTGATATTGTTTACAATAAATTTCCAAAGAAACTGCAGCGCATACTAGATCTTTTGAGCATGCTTTTAAGCGCCGGTTTGTTCGGTGTGATTTGTTACTTTGCTTTTGATATCGTATATGATGCTTTCAGGTTTGGTAGCCATTCAGTAACTCCCTTGCAAACATTGCTAGCGATCCCTCAGACAATCTGGTTTGCGGCGCTATGTTTTGCCTTGCTTACAGCGTTAGTTCTTCTCGCCCAATCCTTCGTTGCTTTTGTAAAAGGGGATGATCGACGCGTTGTTGATCTGATTGGAATCCCCTCGGTGGATGAAGAGATAAAGACCGAGCTTCAAGGCTCAGAAATTTCAAGCCATCTTGATGACGTCAACGATGCGCGCCTTGGTGAAAAGGACTGATCTATGCTTATTGCTACTTTACTTATTCTTCTTGCGCTCATTGGTTTAAGTGTACCCGTTGCTGCAGCTCTTGGTTGGCTTGGTCTAGCAGTCGCTCACTTTTTCACAGGTATGCCTATTCACCGCGCTATCGGGGATATCGTTTGGACTAATTCCATTGAGTTTCTTCTCGTCGCTATTCCAATGTTTATCATGTTGGGTGAGATATTATTGCGGTCAGGCATCGCTACTCGTATGTATGAAGCCATGGCAAGTTGGTTGTCTTGGCTGCCCGGCGGATTGATGCATTCAAATATTGGAGCAAGTGCGTTGTTTGCGGCCACTTCTGGATCTAGTGTGGCGACAGCGGCGACAATTGGAACGGTTGCAGAACCAGAAATGCATAAACGCAATTATAACGAACCACTCTTTTTGGGGACGATTGCGGCGGGTGGAACGCTTGGTATTTTAATTCCGCCTTCCATCAATCTCATCGTTTTTGGCTTGCTCACCAATACATCGGTCTCAGAGCTTTATTTAGCTGGGTTTATTCCGGGTCTTATCCTTGCGGGTTTGTTCATGGGGACAATTATTCTTGCATGCCTATACAAACCGGCTTGGGGCGGGGACAAGACTAAATATTCTTGGTCAGAGCGTTTTTCGAATCTGATCCATTTGGTTCCGCCCATTTTTATCTTTCTGGTTGTCGTTGGATCTATATATGCAGGCTGGGCAACACCAACTGAGGCGGCCTCTCTTGGCGTAGTCGCAGCCCTTATTCTCGCGGCTTTTCACGGCACCCTGTCTTTTAGTATGATGAAAGATGTCTTTCGGGGAACCATGCGAACAACCGCTATTATCATGTTGATCATTATTGCCGCTGTGTTCTTGAACTTCGTTTTGACAGCTATTGGTTTGACGGCTCAGTTGACAGAATTTATTATATCGCTTGGATTGTCTCCCCTCGGTACGCTTCTATTGATCGTTGCCTTCTATTTGATCCTTGGCTGTTTTATGGAAACATTCTCTATGTTAATAACGACGGCTACAATTGTAACTCCGATTGTTGTGGGAATGGGATATGATCCGGTTTGGTTCGGTGTTTTGCTAATGGTTCTATTGGAAACGGCGCTAATTACACCGCCAATAGGAGTCAATTTGTTTGTGGTGCAATCCATTCGTTCCCGTGGGGTGTTAAAAGATGTTATGATCGGAGCATTACCGTTTGTCCTTACAATGTTCGCAATGATTGCATTATTAATAGCTTTTCCTCAGTTGGCGTTATGGTTACCAAAATTGTTCTATTAAAAAAACAACCGACGTCTTACTCTCGTTACATTAAAATTGGAAATAGGGTCTGACCTTGGAAAATCGTTTCTTAATGCTAGGTGATGCGTCCTTCACCGTTGAATTTCCGACCTTGACAGGAATTGCCGGAGCCCGAAAGGTGCGGCAACTCCGAAATCGAATTCAAAGTGAAATCGACGGCGGACATTTGGATGGAATTATTGATCTTGTTTCGGCGACACGCTCTTTAACTGTATGCCTCGATCCATCGCGAATGAATTTTTTGGAAGTTCGGGGTGCTGTTGAAAAACTGGTGCAAGATCCGTTTGTTGAGAACACCGAGGCGGGTGAAATTTGGACACTTCCGGTTTGTTATGAGGGTGAATATGCACCAGACCTTGATGAGGTGGCGCAACGATCCAAATTGAGCGTAAATGAGGTTATCCAGCTTCACAGCTCTACGGTTTACGATATTTTATTTATTGGATTTTTACCGGGGTTTCCGTTTTTGGCAGAACTCCCTGAAATTTTACGCTTTCCAAGACGAACAAGCCCACGGTTACGGGTTCCTGCGGGCTCAGTTGCCATAGCCAACGACCAAACGGCTATCTATCCATGGGAAAGTCCTGGAGGTTGGCATTTACTCGGAAGATGTCCGGTTCCGCTCTTTAATTCTACGTGGGCTGAGCCCAGCTTGTTGACACCGGGCGGGCAAGTCTCGTTCGAAGCTGTTAGCGAAAAAGATTTTAAAACGCTCGAAACGGATTTGACATGCGGTCAGCTAAATCCAACCAGTTTTCGTTCAGTGAAGAGGGGCTGACATGGATGCAGCTTTGAAAATTCTATCGCCGGGATTGATGTCGTCTATTCAAGACAAAGGGCGATTTGGGTTTGGACGTTTTGGCGTGCCGCGGAGCGGGGCAGCTGATCCTGTGTTTTTGCGATTGGGCAATGCGCTCGTCGGAAATGACCCTTATGAGGCCGCCATTGAATTTCGGTTTTTGGGACCGACAGTTAAGGCTGAAGCAGGAAGTGTTTGTATTGGGCTTGCGGCTGATGCCGCAGCGGAATTGACCAGAGCACAAACCCAAGAAAAAGAACATGTATCGCCTTGGCAAACTGTAACCTTGAATGAGGGTGATACTCTGAAAGTGATGCCGCTTAGTAAAGGGGCGAGTGGGTATCTGACGATTGAAGGTGGTTTGCAACTGATGCCTGTTTTGAACAGCACATCAACATATGCACGGGCTGGTATTGGCGGCACCAACGGATCTCTTTTACAAGCAAATGACATATTGAAACTAAAAACAAAAGCGACGCCGCGTGAATTTGAAAAAATCATGAATAAAGCGCCTCAAGTTTCGACAGATTTATTGCATGTAATCCTTGGGCCGCAAGACGACTATTTCTCTGATGAGTCGGTGACGGGCTTCGTAAGTAATAGCTTTAAGGTAAGTTCTGATGTGGACCGAATGGGTATTCGTCTTGAGGGCACACCAGTAAACTCGCTCCCTGAAAAAGGCAATGATTTGATTTCAGATGGACTGGTTGCGGGTGCTATTCAAATCCCCGGAAATGGTCTGCCGATTATTCTGGGAGCGGATTGTCATTTGGTTGGCGGCTATCCGAAAATTGCGACGGTCATTTCAGCTGACTTATTTCGGTTGGGGCAATTGGGGCCAGGCGCAGATATTAAGTTTAAATCGGTGACGCTGGAACAGGCCCAAGCCAAGTATAATGATCTTGAAAAATACATTGAAACATGCACGCACTCCATCCAAAATTATTATGGAGAAGGGGCTATTAACTTAGTAGCTCTCCACGGCTCAAATCTGATTAGTGGTGTTGTCGACGCACATAGTCCTGGCCATTTTCCCGGACGTTTAGAGGATACATAATGATGAAAAAAATTAATCTAAATGCCGATATGGGAGAGAGCTTCGGTACATATTCTCTTGGGAATGATGCCGCAATGCTAGACGTGGTGAAATCCGCAAATATTGCTTGCGGTTATCACGCTGGCGACCCATTGGTTATGAGTGAGACCACAAGACTTGCCGCTGAAAAAGGGGTGAGTATTGGTGCGCATCCGTCTTTTCCAGATTTACAAGGGTTTGGCCGGCGTAAGATGTCTATACCTCTGAACGAATTAGAGGCTATGGTTGTCTACCAAATAGGTGCACTGATGAGTATTGCTTCCAGCCGGGGAACATCTGTCACGCATGTTAAGCCACATGGGGCCCTCAACAACATGGCGTGTGTGGATATAGACATGGCGCTAGCGATTGCCAGCGCTGTTAAATCTGTATCTCCAAATTTGATCCTGCTGGCACCAGCTTGTTCAAAATTGTTTCAAGCGGGTGTTGAATTAGGTTTGGTTACGGCCGCTGAAATTTTTGCGGATCGAACCTATGATGAAAACGCAAATCTCACACCGCGTTCAGAACCGGGAGCGGTTATTCACGATCCTGAACAAAGTGCGGATCAAGTCCTCTCGTTTATTGAGGCTGGTAAAATCATCACTCAGTCCGGCGTTGGAATTGAAACACCTATTCATAGCATCTGTGTTCACGGTGATAGTGCGGGCGCACTTGCCATTGCTGTCCGGGTGACCGAGCGGTTAAAACAGGCTGGTTATGATTTAGTGCCAATCCCAGATTTATTCGAGGGCTGATTTTCGGACTGATCTTGGCTCATATGTTGAAGTAAATCCCAAAGCCGGGACGCCACGGGACCATAAATTTTATTCTTCTTTCTAATCATCTGAACGCCAAAACTCAGGGGTTGGAATTCGGCCGAATTTAAAACAATTAGCGTCCCATTTTTAATCTCATCTTGGACTAAATGGGTCGGCAGGCGCCCCCAACCCATTCCCAGTGAGATAATTCTTTTCTTCATAATGAAATCATTTACAAACCAATTGGCGTTTGATTTTAAGATGCCGCCCGTTACTTTTTCAATATGGCGACTGGTGTCACGGACGACAATTTGTGTCTGATCTTCCATGTCGGCTTCAGTCAAAGTTGACGCTAATGCCGCGAGCGGTGATCCAGCTGATACAACTGGTACAAAGGAGATACGTGCAATTTCCACATTCTCGTATCCACTGATGGGATTGCGATAAGATTCAGCAATAGCAATGTCTGCATCGTCATCCATCAACCGTTCCACAGGACCGTTCAAATTTTCAACAAGCAGAGTTAAAGTCGTTGCAGGGGCTTCTTGCGTAACGATTTTCAGTATTCCCATGATTTCTTCAAGCGGTGCCGCTGCACTTATGGCAAGGCTCAATTTTGGCTCGTCACCCATTGAGTAGTTTTTTGCAAGAGCAGAGAACTCGTCAGCTTGTGACAATACACGCTGGGCTTTTTGATATAGAGACCGCCCTTGATCGGTTAGCGCTGCGCGATATTCATCGCGATTGAACAAATTTACGCTGAGTTCTTCTTCAAGATTACGGATCGCAATACTGACTGCAGACTGACTGCGATGTAGGGTTTGTGCTGCGGCTCTGAAGCTTCCCTTATCCACGATTGCACATAAAACTTTTAACTGTTCAAGCGTCACAATTTCACTCACATTTTGTTTAAAAAAAACTATCGAGATGATATGGAAATTATACTTTCATTATATCAACATCAACTACATCTTTAAATAATCCGGTACGAATAGTGTGAGGCCAGTATGAAGTTTATTAACAGCAAATCCAGCTATGGATTATTAACTATCGCCAATCATTGGATCATGGCTTTGATCGTTATTGGTATGTTTGCATTAGGTCTCTTTATGGTGGATTTGAATTATTCTCATGAATGGTACAAATCAGCTCCTCACATTCACAAAAGTGTCGGCTTTATTTTTGCAGTGTTGCTAAGCTACCGCGTTATTTGGCGGCAGGTGAACATCACTCCAGAGGCAGCTCCTGGCGTAACACGTTGGGAAGATAAATTGGGACATTTGGCTCATATCGTTCTTTATCTTATTCCATTTGCCTTGATTGTTTCTGGGTATCTGATTTCAACAGCCGATGGCAGAGGCATAGATGTCTTTAATTGGTTTGAAATTCCAGCAATCTTTCCAGCCAATAAAGGTATGGAAGATATTGCTGGGGAAATTCATGAGCTTCTCGCCTTCGGTATAATAATTGTCGCCGCCGCTCATGCGCTGGCTGCTCTTAAACATCATTTCATAAACAAAGATCGAACTCTTGTGCGAATGCTCAAGCCATAAAATCTCATTTACATTCAGTTAGTTGATAGGAAAACGTTATGAACACTAAATTCATTCGCTCTGCATTGCTTGGTTTAAGCCTTGTATTTACAACCGCAGTTGCGCCAGCGCAGGCGGAAACTTACACGCTTGATACAAAAGGGGCGCATTCTTTTGTTCAGTTCAAAATTAAACACCTGGGTTATTCTTGGTTGTTGGGTCGTTTTAATACGTTTGAAGGAAATTTTGATCTTGATGAAAACAAACCTGAAGCGTCCAAAATCAATGTGACAATTGAAACTGCAAGTGTTGATTCAAACCATGCAGAACGTGATAAACATCTTCGCAGCGGCGACTTTCTTGATGTTTCCAAATGGCCAACGGCTACATTTAGGAGCACTAAATTTGAAGATCTCGGAAATGGTAAAGCTATGATGCATGGCGATTTCACTTTGAAGGGAATTACTAAACCAATCTCATTTGAAGTTTCTCACATCGGCGGCGGCAAAGATCCATGGGGTGGATACCGTCAAGGTTTTGAAGGCCGTACAGAATTTGCTATTGCTGATTACGGAATGATGAATTTAGGTCCCGCTTCAGCAAATGTAGAAATCTACATGTCCATCGAAGGCATTCGCCAGTAACTCTTATTAATCCCCGGGCACCTGCCCGGGGATTAATGCAAATATACAGTATTTAAGATAAACACCCTCCCCAATCAGTTGTCAAATTCGTCCGTGTGATTGAGTTGTTTTACTCTCCGCGAAAACTACAGATCGTCATCTCTATAGATAATAATTGATTTAGTTTTATAAATATAAGATGTTTGACAACCACTAAGAATAAAAACGCGTATAGCGCCGGTGGTGAATAGATCAGTATGTATTTTCAGTATAAGCAAGTTTTATGGTCGTCAGAAACTAAGTAGTAGTGCGTTAAATCGACTATGGCGTGGCCGGGGAATTGGGGGATGCATGCCAAAGCAAAAATCATGGTTTAGTTCAGTAAGCAGCAAGGTTCGCCCGCTTTTTCTGGAGCTTGTTGTCTATTCCTTCTTCATTAATATTCTTGCTCTCGTAATCCCGCTTTTTGTTCTTCAAGTCTATAATCGTGTTGTCGCATTTGGCAATATATCGACCCTGCAGGGGCTGATTGCAGGTGTGTTAATCGCTTTACTGTTTGATTTTCTTCTTCGCCAGATTAGAAGCAGGCTTTTACAAAAAGCCGCCATGCGCATTGATATTAGTCTTGGTGAAACTGTAATGAAGAAATTCTGGGCACTTCCTCTTCGGATTATGGAAAGTCGGCCCGGTGTTTACTGGCAGGGGGTTTTCAAGGATGTGGATACCGTCAGAAATACTATAGCAGGTCCGCCGTTTTTACTCCTAATTGATCTGCCGTTCGCGGTGGTTTTTATTGTCTTGATTTTTATTATAGCCGAACCAATTGCGTGGGTGTTCGTCTCTATTGTTCCTGTGTTTATTTTATTGGCGCTTATTTCTGGAAAACTTGTCGGGCGAGCGAGTGCGGATGAGAAAAAAGATCAACGCTCTCGGGACTCTCTTGTTGGCGATATGATCAACAGCCGGGGAACGGTGAAAGCTTTATCGTTAGATGCTGGCATCGCTCCTTATTGGGAAGACGTTCAGTCCACCAATATCGAAAGTGCCATGAAGCGCGGTATGACCCATGATGGCTTTATTAATCTGGGGACAGTCTTTACGCTGGGTACGACCGCTATTATTACGACTTTTGGTGCTCTCGCTATCATAGATCAACAACTCAGTATAGGTGCGCTTATTGCGGCAAATATGCTCTCAAACCGGGTCATTGGCCCGTTTAGTCAGCTTGTTGGGGCTTGGAAAAACTTCACTGCCTATAAACAATCTAGGGACCGTCTCGACGAGGTGATGAGTTTGCCGGTGGAACGTACGGCGGAGACTATTCAGATGAACCGGCCAACGGGGAATCTCGTTCTTGAGAAAGTGTCATTCAAATATATCGAGAACGGCGAGTTTGTTCTTGAAAATCTGTCCGCGAAGTTTGCAGCAAATGCTGTTCATATGATTATGGGACCAAACGGTGGCGGTAAAAGTACGCTAATTAAATTAATGAAGGGACTTTATTTAGCTGATCAGGGACGCATCCTCATAGACGGGGCGGACATAACTCAATTCACGCGAAAACAACTGACAAACTGGATCGGTTACGTCCCACAAGAGACCGTATTGGTCGATGGAACTATTAAGGAAAATATCTCAGGTAAGCGAGATTATATAACGGATGAAGAGATCATCGCCGTCTGTACAAAAGTTGGAATTCATAAAACAATAACTGATTATCCGGATGGATATGCAACAAATGTCGGCGAGGCAGGGCGTTCGTTATCGGGAGGTGTTCGCCAACGGATTGCCATTGCCCGGGCTCTTATTGGGGAACCACCAATTTTGATTTTTGATGAACCATCGGCCAGTTTAGATCGATTTGCAGAAATCCAACTGAAGGGCCTTTTACAATCGCTTTCAGAATGCTGCACGATAATTGTTGTATCGCATTCTCCGGTATTGCTCGGAGTAACGTCTTATCTCCATCTTCTGGATAAGAAAAATATCATTATATCTGGTCCGAAAGATGAAGTTCTTCAAGCGCTAGAAAAACGTCCGAAAAATGAAGCTCCTGTTGAAAAAAGCGATGTTAATGGAAGCGCGCGGGTGGGAGTATGAACAAGTTTTCAACTTTGGAGCGGGCTTACCCACTGAAAGCTTGGCGCATGTTTGGTTGGCTCATTGTCGCCTTGATTATCGTATTTGTGGTTTGGATCAATTATGCAGAACTTGAAGAGGTAGCTGTGTTATCTGGTGAGATTGTTCCGCAAAATCAGGTGAAGACCATTCAACACCTTGAAGGCGGCATAATTAAAAAAATCTATGTGAAAGATGGCTCGCTTGTTAAAAAAAATGATCCCTTGATGCAGTTAGATTTGGCAGTAAACGCCATTAACGAAGAAGGGCTTAAAATTCAGTTAGCCGGAATTCAAATAAAGAGAGCCCGTTTGGTGGGGGAGAGCGAAGGAAATCCACCCAAATACCCAATTGAGAGCCAGTCGAATATTCGCGCAGTTTTGAAAGCAGAACAAAACGTTCACAACGCCCGCATTGCTCAAGTAGAAGCAAAAATAAGGATATTGAAGGAAAAGGCTCGGCAAAAGAAACTAGACGTTGATCAACTTCGCATTAAATTGTCCGCGATTTCGTCTGATATGGAAGTTTCTCAGCGGAAGTTTGCCATGTCTAAAGAACTTCTCGCAGCAAACCTCACACCAAAAATTGAACATCTACAGCTTGAGACCGAGCTCACACGGTTGACTGGAGAAGTGAAAACACTACGGCCTGCCATCCCACGTGCGCAGGCTGCCGCATCTGAGGTTCAGGAAAAAATTAAGGAAGAGCGGCTTAATTTTCGCCGTGAGGCTCAAGAGGAGTTGAGTGAGACAGAGGTTGAAATTGCCCGGCTGAAAGAATTGCTCATCACTGCAGTTGATCAGGTGACAAGAACGACAATTAGAAGCCCGATTGATGGCATCGTGAAAAATGTTCGCAATAACACAATCGGTGGAATTGTCCGTCCAAGTGATGCAGTTATGGATATCGTCCCCTCCAGCGATAAACTGGTGGTGGAGGCGAAGCTTAGCCCGTCTGATCGCGGCTTTGTTGAAGTTGGGCAGGATGTGACCGTTAAGCTGACCGCATATGATTTTTTCACCTATGGGGGCCTGCGCGGGAAGATCGCAAATATTGCCGCAGATTCAACAATTGAAAAAGATGGGCAAACCTTTTTCAAAATAATTGTTGAGACTGAAAAAGAGGCGGATGGCGGGATGACCGGTATGTTGGTCTCTCCGGGTATGCAAGCCATGGTCGACGTGCACACAGGAAAGAAACCAGTTCTTCAATACTTGTTGCAACCGGTTTTGAGACTGCGGCACGAGAGCTTTAGAGAGCGATAGGAGGATTGTTGTGAGGAAGGGTGTGCCCAAATTTATTCTCAAGCCATACCAATTTTTATTTGGCTCCATTGGACAAAAAGTGGCATGGAGCATCCTTGTACTGATCTTATCCATCCATTATTTTAACTCGCCAATTGTCGAAGGCGTCCGCAACAGATCTTTTGACATCTACCAGCGGCTCGCACCTCGTGCCCCCGATAAGGTTTCCCCAGTCGTTGTCATCGATATTGATGAAAAAAGTTTGTCACGGATCGGACAGTGGCCGTGGCCACGAGATATGTTAGCTGAGATGGTAAAACGTCTTACTAAAATGGGAGCTGCGGTCATTGGTTTTGATATGGTGTTTCCAGAAGAGGATCGATTATCTCCCCCATTACTTGCGAAAAGTCTTCGCGGAATTGACCAAGAAACACGGGATAAACTATCGAACCTTAAAAGTAATGATGAAGTACTTGCTAACGCACTGAAGAGAAGCCGTGTGGTTCTTGGTGGGTTTGTGAGCAACGATGCAGAAACGGTTCAAACAGGAACACTCGACCGCCTACCTAGTATCAATTGGATTGGTAAAAACCCGAACCGCTTTGTGCGGTCCGCGTCTCAATTTGTGGGAAATGTTGACGTTATCGAAGAGGCGGCTTCCGGATATGCAAACTTTACGTTGGATAGTGACTTCGACGGTATTATTCGGCGGATTCCGCTTTTGACACGGGTTAAAGACAAACTCATACCCATTTTGGGACTTGAGGTGTTGAGGGTTGCCACAGGGCAGAATGTGTTAGTGAAGGCTAGCGAAAATGGCATCGAAGGTATTGTTGTTGCGCGGACGCTAATCCCAACGGATGGGTTTGGTCGCATGTGGATCCGCTATTCGAAGTTCGATGCGAGCAAATATGTGTCTGCGGTTGATGTCCTTAATGGCTCTCTAGATCCCCGGAAAATATCAGGCAAACTTGTTTTGTTTGGCACGTCAGCGACGGGCTTGAAAGACCTGCGTTCGACGCCTGTTAATGCGATCGTTCCGGGAGTGGAAGTCCACGCGCAGATGCTTCACACAGTGCTTGCGGGTGACCATTTATTTCGCGGAGATCTAATGCGCGCAGTAGAGTGGTTGATCATACTGGTTGCTGGCATAATGTTGATCGCATTCATGCCGCTTGCCGGAGCTAGCACAACGTTTTTTATTCTTCTATCAATGACCGGAATGTCTATTGGCGCAGCAGCCTATTTGTTTGTGGAAAAATCAATTCTGATGGATGTCACGTTGTTTACCGGAACGTCACTGCTTCTCTATATCGTTCTTGTGTATTCCAATTTCCGATCGGCAGAACAACAACGCAGTCAAATTCGGAGCGCTTTTGCCCACTATTTGTCTCCCGCTATGGTGAGCCGTCTTATGGACTCTCCTGACCAATTACAGCTCGGTGGCGAGGTAAGGACAATGAGTTTCCTGTTCTGCGATATTAGGGGGTTTACCGGTATTTCTGAGCAATTTAACGATGATCCAAAAGGATTGACCAAGCTTATCAACGATTTTTTGACGCCAATGACCGACATTATTCTCAACCACGGCGGGACGATCGATAAGTATATGGGAGATTGCATCATGGCGTTTTGGAATGCGCCGTTAGATGACCCTGAGCATCAAAAAAATGCTGTAGAGGCCGCGAAGCTGATGCATATCGAGCTTAATAATGTGAACGAAAAGACACGATTGAAAGCGGAAGCTGCAGGACGCAAGTTTATCCCAATAAATGTTGGCATTGGCATAAATTCCGGGCAATGCGTCGTTGGAAATATGGGGTCTGAGCAGCGGTTCGATTATTCTGTTCTGGGGGACGCCGTTAATTTGGCTGCAAGGTTAGAGGGGCAGTGCAAAGCCTATGGTATGGAAACGATCATCGGGCCTGACACTGCGGCTGAGGTAGATCAATCCACAATAATGGAATTGGATTTAATTGCGGTTAAAGGAAAAAGTGAAGCCGTTAGGATTTACGGCTGTTTGGAGAAAGAGAATGCGGCTGCAGAAATTAGCCTTCCAGCGCTGAAAGAGACGAACCAGTTGATGTTGGACGCTTACCGATCAAGACAATGGACTGTCGCAAGGGATGCTGCACGAAAATGCCTTGTTATTGCGCCGCACTTAACGGAGCTCTATTCATTGTATTTGGAGCGAATAGAAAACTATGAAGTGAACGCACCAGGTGCAGAATGGAGCGGCATTTTTGCCGCAACCACGAAGTAAAAGAAAAATTAGTCATAAAAGTATTAGTAAATAGTTGGGAGAATATTGTTTGTCTGATAATTTTCTGATATTAACGCTTTAAAATAGAATTAATTGTGTAGCATACATGGAACATGTGATTGCTGCTGGTCGTCTTCGGGGGGAAGTGATGTTTCGTTGGTCAGTGTCTAGAAAAAATACTGTCGCGCGTATGAATGTTGCTTTAGCGACAGGCGCAGCGCTTTTGTGCATGGTAACAGCCGCACAGTCAGGAACCCTTGAAGAAGAGCTGAAGTTTCTGTTGGAAACCCACCCACAACTGGATGTCGGTGCTCAAGGTGTAAAGACAGCAGAAGATGGTGTTGACGCCGCGTTTTCTGGATTTTTGCCAAAAGTGTCTATTAATGGTGATGCTGGTTGGGAATATACGACCAATGACACGCTGACTGAAGCCTATGATACAGATAGATTTAGGGCTGGTATTGAAGCCCGCCAAAATCTATTTCAAGGTTTCCGGACGACAGCGGAGATCGCAACAGCTGAATCACAAAAAGAAATCGCTAAACTGGATTTGTCGTTTGTCGAACAACAACTTCTTTTCGAAGGCGTAATTGCGTTTCTCAATGTTGAAAGATTTGGATTCTTAACGCTGTTGGCTCAGGAAAATGAGAAAACACTTAAAACGCAACTTCGCCTTGAAGATGAACGCGTGCAACGCGGTGCAGGTATTGAAGTTGACGTCTTACAAGCGAAGTCGAGACTGCAGAGAGCAATAGAACGCCGCGTTGGAATTGAAGGTAGCCGGCGTGAAGCAGGTTCACGCTATTTGCAAGTGTTTGGCAAGCAAGCTGACGAGTCCGGTTTATTCGAAGCCGTTCCACCATTAGGCAAATTGCCTGCCAGTCTTAAAGATAGTTTGGCGCGTGCCTTAGATACAAACCTTCAAATAAGAAGTAGCAACATTCAAACACGCGTGGCGGAAGCGCAAAAAGAACAAGCTGCTTCTGGCTACTACCCGTCAGTTGATGCCGTCGCCAGATATGACTGGGAAAAAGATGTAGATGGATCTGAAGGAACTGAAGACAGTTTTTTCGGTGGCGTAGAGCTGAATTGGGAAATATTCTCAGGTTTCTTGACTGACGCTCAAGTCGGTCAGGCATCTGCTCGACACAATAGTTCATTGGCATCTCTGCGATATACCAGACAAAAAGTTGAAGAAGAAGTCAGGGTTGCTTGGCAGTCTTTGGAGACAGCGCAGGAAAGAGAGCGATTGCTCGAGAATGCGGTCAATATCGCAGCAGAGGTCTTTGTTGCCCGGCAAAAATTGAGAGACGGTGGAAAAGAAACAGCACTTAATGTATTGGACGCTGAAAATGAATTCTACGCCGCGCGAATTGCGCAAGTTGGGGCCTCATATGAGGCGCGTTCCGCAGTCTATAAATTGCTGCTTGCGATCGGTGAATTAAACCCAACAACACTGGGATTAATGTAGAAAAGCACTCACGGCATTACACATCAACATCTATGAGGATAGGTGCGCATACATATTTGATTCGTATAATGTATGTCCTTAACCGCAGGAAATTTTAAATCTCTCCCGGAAAATATCAACTTAGTTGCTTAGCGTTTTGAAAAATTAACCATGTTTATTAAGGTTAATTTTTTGCTGAAGTTCGACGTAACAGTACCCCAAATGAGAGCTTTATCTTAAATGAGCGTAAAATATTTGGCCTTATTGTCGGGTTGCAATTAAGAATTATTAAACAAAATCAATAGGGTAAGAGTTTGTCTGGTTGTTTTTAGTCAGCTGTGAGTGCTTTTTCATTGATTTGAGTGATAAATGCAGCGTTTCAACCTAAATCATTTGTTTGTTAATTTTATACCGATAGTTCCCTTGCCTTTCGAAAAACCTTTTCAAAACGTTAATTTTTACATAAAATTTCTGAAAATTAGCGAAGGGTGAGATTTCGCTGAAAATAGTGCGTTTGGGTAATGTGTAAGCGTAGCAGTCTCTGTGTACCTGCTACGAATAAGTCTTTATCTGATATCGCTCGTCATTTGATCGGGCTGAGGGGGAAACGTGGCTATTAATTTTTCTGACACTTCATCAACTGAAACTAAACTCTTAAATGATGATGTGATCCTACAGGAAAGTGCGCAGGGCCTTTCCTTCGAAATTCCTCTAGGCAGCTTTATTTTCAATGCTGATTATGCTCGTGATGGGCAAGATCTTGTTTTGAGTGATGATTTGGGTCGTGAAGTGGTCATCGATGGATATTTCACGATGGATCAGCTGCCGGCTATTTCAAATGAATTTGGAGCATCCGTCGCGGGCAGTTTTGTCGCTAAATTGGCAGGACCCGGACAGGTGGCACAATCTGGTGCAGCAACTTCGTCATTGGGTGAGCCTGTTGGTGCCGTTGAAACCATAGAAGGCAATGCCACGGTTCGTCACACAGACGGTACAAGCGAGCCGCTTCTTATCGGCGACGAAATCTACAAAGACGACATCATTGAAACTGCTGATGACGGGACTTTAGGCATTTTGATGGAGGATGGATCTGTGATCGGTGTCGGTCCCGGATCTCGCATGACCATCGATAATTTTGTATATGACACGTCTTCAAGTGAAGGAAGCTTAGGTCTTTCTTTCTTGAAAGGTGCTGTCTCTTTCGTTTCCGGAAAAATTGCCAAAAACGACTATGACGATGTCGATATTAAAGTTCCGTTCGGATCAATCGGTATTCGCGGGACCGAGTTCGTCGTTGAAATTGGAGACGACGGTATTGCCACTGTATCGGTTATCCAAGGTGCCGTTGCAGCAACGGTCGGCGGCACAGAAGTTGTATTGAACCCCGGTGAGCTAATCTCACTCGCTGCTGCAGGTCTATCAACTGTCGAGACAATTTCTGTTGAGGCCATTCGTGCAAAACATTCAGGCGTACTCGACGCCCAGAAAAAAACACAAGTTATTAAAGAAGGTCGCGATGAAGAAGGCGGCGGTGAAGATCCTGCGGCTGGCCCCGCAAGTGGGGATCAACCTGTAAATGACGAACCAGTTGCGCCCGATAACAATGGCGATGATACGACTGCTCCAGATGATCAAAGTAATTCTGAAGATGACACAATTCCTGAATTAACAGTCGTCGAAGTTAGTCTGGATTCTGAGATCGTCGATGGTGTCGATGTATCTGCTGGATTAACGGATACAGACGTGGGGGCTGCGGCTGTCGTGATTACCGTGCCGCCTAGCGATAATACACCACCACCAGAGCCAAATTTTGATTTTAGTGGAACTGGAGATGACGAAGAACATACCGGCGGACCCACTGACGATGTAATTTCCGGCGCAGGAGGGAATGATACTCTAAGCGGTGCCAGTGGCGATGATACTGTTGATGGCGGCGCCGGCAATGATTTCATCGAAGGCGGAGAGGGGAGCGTTGACATTCTCCTTGGCGGTTCTGGTGACGATGAAATCTATGGCGATGATGCCGCAGATCTCGAACCCACAACTGGTGATGATGATACTCTGTTTGGCGAGGAAGGTGCTGATACTCTGTACGGCGGCGGCGGCGATGATTTGCTGGACGGCGGCGACGATAACGATGTATTGGACGGCGGCCATGGTAATGATGTGTTGGACGGTGGCGCCGGCGCAGATATCGCAGTTTATAGTGGAGATGTATCCGACTATGTAGTCTCCATCACTGACGGTGAATTGTATATTTTAGAGACGTCTACAGGTGATGTAGATCAGCTTGAAAATATTGAACAAGTCTCATTTAATGACGGAACCTTTTCATTTGTGGCTTTTGATGTAACTGGGTCAGCTGCCATAGACGAAGGTAGTTCAGGAGATTACACAGTCACGCTCATCGGTAGCCCCCTGCAGACAGGCCAAGCTGCAACTGTTGATATTTCTCTTCTCGATGATGGTACAGATTTGGCAGATTATGCCGATTTCGCTGCAGCGGTGCAATCCGCAGCGGACAGCACAACGGGAGTGTCCTTTGATGGGACTACTCTTACGTTTACTGGTGGGCCAGGTAACGCAACAGAATTAGATTTCTCATTGGGTCTTGAGTTGGATTACTTGCTGGAGGGTAGTGAGGGTTTCCAAATTGTCCTTTCATCACCCGGTGGGACTGATCTGGTTGGAGATGGCGTCTTAGCTGTTCTGGACGGCGGCACCGCCGATACGGCAGTTACTGATGCCACCGCAGCTAACGTTTCATGGACCCTCGTGGAAAATAACGATCCTGTGTCTGAAGGGGCTAGCGCGTCTTACACAATCGAATTTACAGGTGTCACGCTTGATGCGGGCCATTCGGTTTCAATTGACCTTTCATTTATTGCTGGGACGGCGAACGCCGCGGATTTTGATGAAACGTTGTCTCAAGATTTGATCGATGCCGCCAGCGGCGTAACTGGTGTCACTGTATCTGATACTACTGTTACGTTTGACGATACGGCGTTGAATTCCTTTACATTTACTTTGCCAACAACCAGTGATGGCTTGGTTGAAGGCGACGAGACTTTTTCTCTTCAGATTTCTAATGCTGAAGTTGATGGCGCCCCTAACGGTTCTGGGACAGATACTGTAGAGACAACGATTTCAGATGGGGTTGTCTTTTCCATTAGCGGAACGACTTCAGTTGCAGAAGGCGCGACGGCCAGTTACACGCTTGCCTATGCCGGGGCACTCCCCGATGGAGAGTCTGTAACAATCGACTTAACGCTGGATGAAACCGATACAACGAGTGGTGATTACAGCGACTTTGTGGCGGCTTTAACGACTGCAGCGGGAAGCACTACAGGTGTTACTTTTGATGGTGTTGATACAGTTACCTTCACCGCAGGGATCGGAAATAGCTTAACGCTTGATTTTGATTTGGCCATAACAGCGCTGGATGATGCCGAAGGCTCAGAGGATTTTTCCATAACACTATCGGATCCCACATCCAGTCTTGGGCCCATCCCCGCAGTTGATGCAGCCGCCGCTGACGTGACGACTAACATCATAGACGGCGACGTTATCGAGTTCTCCATTACGGGAGATTCAAGCGTTGCTGAAAGCGGAACGTCCAACTATGTCATTAGTTATAGTGGAACCCTGCAGGCCGGTGAGACGGTGTCAGTTGTCGTCTCTCTTGATGATGATGTTATCGATGGGACAACTTCTGCTGACTACGAGAACTTTCTAACAGCGCTCAGTGATGCGGCGGCGGCAGGACCCTCTGGCGTCACAGCATCTGGCAATATACTGACATTCGATAGCACAGTATCTTTTCTCTCTCTCAATCTTGATATGGTGCCTGATACCGTTGTTGAAGGCGATGAAGGATTTTCGGTATCTCTATCAGGCCCCACTTCCGCGACAGATGTGGTTGTTACCGTCGATGGCGGTGCAAATTCTGTATCGACAACTCTTAATGATGAAAGTGCGGGGGCTGTTAGCTGGACACTGACTGAGAATGCAGATCCGGTTCAAGAAGGAGATGCGGCGTCTTATACGATTGATTTTAGCGGCGCTAGTTTGGATGCCGGACACACGGTATCCATTGACGTCTCGCTCCTGCCGGGCACAGCCGGTGCTTCTGATTTTACCGATAGCCTGTCTCAAGACCTTATTGATGCCGCGAGCGGCGTAATGGGTGTTTCTGTATCTGGGACAACAGTTACGTTTACGGATACGGCAAGTTCTACTTTTACATTCACTCTACCAACATCGGTCGACGGACTGTCTGAAGGATCAGAGAATTTCTCAATTCAGATATCCAGCCCGCAAGTTGATGGCGCCCCTGATGGGAGTATTAGTGGGCCCGACACTGTAGAAACACAATTGGTAGATTCCGCAGCAGACATTATCACGTTTTCTCTAACGGGCGATGCCGGCGTATCAGAAGGGGCCGGCGGTACCTATACAGTTAGTTATGCAGGCAATATACAGGCCGGGCAAACGGCATCGGTTATCCTTGGTTTGACGGATGGTGAAACAACATCGGGTGACTACTCAACATTAATCGCCGCCCTGACCACTGCCGTAGGAGCCGTATCTGGGGTTACTTTTGATGGAGCAGACACGCTGACTTTCGATGGTACTCTAACAACACTTAGCTTCGATATTGACGCCACAGTTGATAGCATCGCTGAAGGGGTGGAAAGTTTTTCTGTAACTCTTGATGACAGCTCATCTGCTACCGGTCTTTCTACGGCTATTGACGCGGGAGCCGACACGGTTGTCACAACAATTACTGATGGCGACGTTATCGAGTTCTCCATTACGGGAGATTCAAGCGTCGCTGAAGGCAGCTCCGCGAGCTACTTGATTGGTTATAGCGGAACTTTGCAAGCTGGTGAGACAGCTTCGGTCGATGTCTCTCTCGCAGAAGATGGGGCCAGTTCTGCCGATTATGAAGATTTTCTGACAGCGCTCAGTGATGCTCTAACCGCAGGTGTAACATTATCAGGTAACACACTGACATTTGATAGTTCAGCAACCAGTCTGAGCCTATCGCTTGATACCATCGCGGATTCATTGGTTGAAGGATCAGAGGATTTTAATATCTTCCTGTCAGATGATACTGCGCCAAATGTTACAACAAGTATCGATGGTGCCAATAGTAACGTTGGAACGACAATCACTGACGGAAATGTGGTCGAATTTTCCCTTACGGGTGATACGGGTGTTTTAGAAGGCCTCGCAGCGACTTATACAATATCGATGACAGGTGATTTACCTTTAGGTGTGACAACGTCAGTGAATGTAACACTTGCGGATGTTGACACCACTTCCTCGGACTATGGAAATTTGCTGACAGCATTGTCAGATGCTGCGGCTATTACGAGCGGCGTTTCCGTTTCAGGCGCAACAGTAACATTCGATGGGACGACTTCAGCGTTCTCCTTTGACCTTTCGGCAATTGGTGGGGATTTGGTTGAGGGCCCGGAACAGTTTAGCGTCTCGATTGACACACCGACTATATCCAACTTTGGGTCAGCTGTTTTAGCGGCAGCGCAGCAGGTGGATACAACAATTACAGATGCAGACAGTTTGACGGTCTCTTTTACCGAAGCAACTTTATCTCGGAATGAAGGGCTTAATGCTGGATATTCAATTGTTCTTGCAGGATTGGCAGTTGCACTCACGACTCTTCCTGCCGCCGCATCAGTATCATTTGATTTGGAACTGGATCTGGGATCAGCTGATGCAGCCGATATAACAGGCGTTCTGTCTGATGCGCTTGGGTTATTACCATCAGGTGTTAGCGTTTCAGGCACCGGAAATACTGTGACCATAACTGTCTCTGACACTGCGACCTTCTCGCTGGGTGAAATCTCACTTGACTTTGATTTGCCGCTTGTTGGCTCAGACGGAACCGAGGCTGATGAAGATTACACACTGACCATTAGCAATGTTATGGGGACCGGTGTTGATGCGGCCGTTGTCACGGCCATTAACACGACAACAATTGTTGATGATGGTGCTGTCTCAACTTCTCCAACAGAAAACGCAGATAATATTACGGGCACTTCAGGCGCCGATAATATTAATGCGCTGGGCGGTGATGATACTGTTGACGGTGGCAATGGCGGCGATACGATTTTGGGCGGCGCTGGGAATGACTATCTGTTCGGCAATGGTGGTTTTGATAATCTGCAAGGGGGTGCAGATAATGATACCCTAGAGGGCGGAGAAGGAAATGATACCCTTTCTGGCGGAACCGGGGACGATGTCCTTCGCGGGCAAGGTTGGACCAATACACTGAACGGCGGCGCAGGTAATGATTATCTTGAAGCTGCGGAAGGTAGTAAATTATACGGTGACGCCGATAACGACACGCTAATCGGCGGTTTCGGTACGGAAAGTTTGGACGGCGGTACAGGTAATGACAGCCTTGAAGGCCGCGAACTTAATGACACGCTGTTGGGCGGTGACGGCATTGATACGTTAGATGGCGGTACAGGCGATGACAGCCTTGATGGTCAAGCAGATGATGATACCGTTATAGGTGGCGACGGTGACGACACACTTCTTGGCGGTACAGGATCGAACCGGCTTGAAGGCGGAAATGATAATGATACCTATCTTCTGAATTTAGGAGATGGTGACCATACAGTTGTTGATACATCAGGTGTTGACCGGATTGTTATCGAAGATCTTGGTGATTTTTCAAGGTCAGGCGCTTCAGATTTGACGTTCACTCAAGATGATGGATCTAGCTTAACCGTAGAAGATTTATACGGCGCAAGCAGCGTTTCAGTCATTGAATTTTCCACGGTAACCGGGACTCATATCTTTGACCTGCATAAGACACTCAGTGGCGATGCCGATGATGATTTGATTATTGGATCAGATGGATTAGCTGATGTGATCGATGGTGGTGATGGGGACGACCTTCTCTTTGGGGATGGTGGTAATGATACCCTTAGCGGCGGGG
>MAAC01018491.1_pt1 | contig 24530 bp, 27 predicted proteins | sample 1115981 | NCBI WGS metagenome assembly MAAC01 (sample SAMN04961126, study PRJNA320927) | seawater metagenome | isolation source: sample BD02T64 sea water enriched with oil for 64 days | place: USA:Gulf of Mexico | collected 2013-07-27
AAGCGCAACCTTAGCTTTGAAATCCGCAGAATGGTTCTTTCTCTTCGTCATTTTGGATCATCTCTTTCGTCATGCGATCCATCTTAACTACTGGTCCGAAATCCTGCGACCACCTCTGATAGATATTGTCGGCCAATTTGCAGGGCTTTGGGCGATGGGCACGAGCCCATGCCGCTGCATCTGATCGAGCCGCACGGTAAAGTTTGGCACCACCGTTGCGCCGGATCTCGCGGCTGATGGTCGACGCAGACCGGTTCAAGGGTCTTGCAATTTATCGCACAGATAGTTGCGCAGTCAGGCCTCGTGATATCTCCTCGCGTTCAATCAAACTCAGAGCCAAACGGGACCTCATGCGATCTAGAGGACGGATACCTCCGGTGCGCGCAGCAGCGGATAAATCGATGATGATGCACGATCAAATCCACGTCCAATCGAACTCATCGACTCTCCGCGTTGCCAACGATCCCAGATCTCTGACTTCTGTTTATCTGTAAGAAAAAGTCTGCGCCGATAGGCCATGATTTACACTCCATCTTTCCAAAAAGACTAAAGTGTAGCGTCGACCCGTTGAAACCGCAGCCCAAAGCGGACCTGGCATCTGACATCAGGGCGACCGCTTCTCATATGCAGAAGGGGCGGTATGCGGACGTTAACCCTCTATCTATTTTGCTTCTCTCATAGAGATTACAGTCCCAAATAGCTTTGCTATTTGCTCGAAGCTAATCGGTTTAGACAAACTATCATTCATTCCAGCCGCATGGCACGCGTCAAGGTGATCCGATAAAACATGCGCACTGAGTGCGTAGATAATTGTTGGTTGGAGGTCATTGTCAGCTTCGAATTGGCGTATTTGTTTCGTAGCCTCATAGCCATCCAATACTGGCATTTCGCAGTCCATGAGTACGAGGTCATAGCCACCAGCCTGTTTGCGAAATTTACTCACGGCAGAGGAACCATCAGCTACAAGATCAGCCGTGACCCCCAACTTGGCGATTAAGCTTATTGCGATTTGCTGATTAATATCATTATCCTCGGCCAGCAAAACTCTCAGTCCAGAGTAGTCAACGCTACTTGCGGATTTTTGAGCTGCGTCTATCAAAGGCTGACGAGCAATATCAAACACGATTCTGAAATGAAAACGTGACCCTCTTCCAGGTTCGCTCTCGACACCAATTTCTCCGCCCATCAGTTCAACCAGATTTTTACAAATCGAAAGCCCAAGGCCGGAGCCACCATATTTTCTGGATGTCGATTGATCTGCCTGGGTAAAAGGCTGAAATATAACAGACGTCACATCCTCGGTCATTCCGAGGCCTGTGTCAGAAATGCTAAAATTGACGGCTACGGTCCGATTGTGGGTGGGTTCGGCGCTAACGTGTAAGCGAACACTCCCTTCAGCCGTGAACTTAAACGCATTATTCAGTAAGTTCGTGATGACCTGGTGTAAGCGAGTTGGGTCCCCTTTTAGATTAGCGGGTATTGCGGGATCTACCTCGATCACTAATTCAATGCCATCCATCACTTTGACATCAAGGAAAGACACGCTGTCTTCGATCAGTTGCGTCATATTGAACTGAGTGTTTTCGAGCACTAATTTGCCGACTTCAATCTTGGAGAAATCCAGGATGTCATCGATGATCCTCATTAGGGTATGGCCAGAACGGCGTAGGATTCTGGTGTATTTCGCTTGTTCCTGATTGAGTTTGGTGAGTTGCAGCAACTCCATTGTGCCCAACACGCCATTCATAGGTGTGCGGATTTCGTGTGACATGGTTGTTAAGAATTGACTTTTGGCCTGGATTGCCTGCTCGGCCACATCACGAGCGACCCGCAGCTGCGTATTTAGATTTTTAGCGTCCCGCTCCATTTTGGTGCGAACCTTGACTTCTCTTTCGAGATCCTGATTTTTGACCTCAAGTAGTGCGGGACTGGGGATAGCTAGAAACACAGGCAGCAAGCGCCAAAGCAGTATCGCCGCCGCGACCGAGCTAACGGCGACCATTACTTTGACCACCGCCAAATACCCATAGAGTGGATTCCAAATCACCACAGCACTCAACAGGTGTGACGTGCCACAGGCTAGAAAAATAATGGACCCGGCTAGAATGAAGAAAGCGGGATCAGGCAGATCTTCCCGCCTACGAACAAAGGTGATGATTGCTAACGCAAAGGCAAGGTAGGCAACCGCGGTCACCGCATCTGAAATAACTGTCGGCCAGAGAATGTCGGGGCGCCACATATAGCACATGCCGTGGGGCATATACTGACTGTGATCAAAGGCAGAGGTCGTAAAGGTATCCATCTCCGTACTCCGAATTAGATTTACTCTCGCCGGTTCAGTTTCCAGCGTTCTACATCTTCGGTGAATTGATTATAGACAAAGGTATTTCCCCGTCGCTCGCCACGTCGCGGAGTCTGCAGCCCAGATTACGTCCACAATTTGCTGTATAGCAACAGTTTTGACTTCGTGGATGTGATCGATAGCGCCGATCTACAAACGTAGGAACAGAGCTAAATTTATTCGGGATTCGTCTCTGAAAACCACATGTTGGGACCGGTGGCATACGCACTTGGACGACAGCCGCGAGGATGTGGTTGAACACAGCATCATTGGTCCCAACCTAGGTCAGTTGAAAGGTCATGCTTCGAGCATGTCAGGCGACCCTTGCGCCGATCTAGATCAATCGTGTCTAGAAGCTAGGCAGGGGCGCATCGACATCTCATTGGTCAGGTCAGATCAGAGCCATGTAGGAAGACATTTACATTGTAGGCGAATGCGTCATGCTGAAGGCGGACCCCGTTGTGCACCATTCCTTTGTAAGACGAGCCCGTCCAGTTGGTTGCGGCTTGCCTTCCTTGATGTGTTGCACCGCAGTTCCTCGCTGATTGTAGCAGCCGATGATCCAGTCCAGCTCCGTCGGCCTGAGCAGGAACCAGCCCTTCGCCGCATGATGTACGAATGTCGGTTACATGCCGTTTGCGCAGTATTGACTCGCAGGCAGACTCGACTTTGCAAAGCACGCTTCTCTAATTGGGCGTTTTACGTCATGCCGTATTCCCCAACTGTTCCTGACGAAATTCAGTGCCGTCGACCCACTGCGATGCAGTAAAACGGCCAACTTTCGAGCCACAGCAACGACAGCACGGCGGCGTCCCTTGGTACGCATCAAACGCATTCCCCATGACTTAATCTGCGATTGCGCCATACTTCGCATGAGCAGCGCATTGCCCGCCGCGTAAAGTGCAGCGCGGACATCACTGTCCCCAGCCTTTGATATGCGGCCAGGGTTGTCGTGCTCCCCTGATTGGAACCGTCTGGGAGTCAGTCCAAAATGCGCACCACCGGTTCTGGACTTTTTGAACCGAGTGGGATCATCTACAGCTGCCTTAAACGTCAGTGCAGCAATGGGCCCAACTCCCGTTCCCCCTCTCGGGCATGTTTCCATGCCCGAGAGGGGGAACGGTCATCAGTCTCAGGCAGACCTCATCATGGCTTGCGGCCCGTTCGACCCGTCGATCAACCTCCAGATAATGCTGATACTGGGCCACACTTGCGTCGAGAAACGGCACATGGGCATGCGCCAGAACATCATCCATTTCGATCATAGGATGTACGATGCCATCAAAATTCCCATGTGGGACGGTTTTGGGCAGGCAGATGCCAAATATATTCAGCAATCCACGGGTTTCATTTGCCAGATCCATCGTCTTCTTAAGCAACGCCTGGCGTGTGCTGAACAGCGTTCTGAGACCATGGGTCTCTCAGCTCTTCATATGAACCGGACTGAACCAGCCTGTGCGCAGAACATGCGCAATGCCTTTGGCATCATTTTTGTCGGTCTTGTTTCGCATCGCAGACAGGGCTGCGTGTACCTGACGGGCCTCCATGCAAACCACGTCCATACCTGCGGCCTGCAGTCCAAAGTAAAGGTGTTGGCTCATCGTACCAGCTTCCAAACCGATGCGTTCTATCGGGAACTCAAAATCAGAGAGGCACGCTGCAATCTCGTCGACCTCGCAAGCCAATTCGCGTTCGAGAACGATTTTGCCCTTCGCATCACCAACGCAAAGCGCGCACGACCGCAGTGACACATCCAGTCCAACAAAGTAGTCCATCATCGATCTCCCTTGTTCACAGCAACACTGTGATCATACTGGGAGCTCGACCTCAAAACAGAGGGGGCCCAATTACGTATGCTTACTGCGCATATCAGCCGTTGGTCGTGATCGCGTCTAACGACGGCTTCCTGTCTGCTTCGTCAAAAAGTTCAGAAACGCCGCGCTTTGTTTAACTGGGATATAAATGAATCTCTTGCGCAATCCGGTGAGGCCGGGGGGGGACACGGCTCCGGCAGAATGACGCGGGTGGCACATTACAAAGCGGCTCAATGATGTCCGCCGACCAAAGGTATTCTGAAAGGGGGCACCGGAGGGGGCAGAGCATGAGCGAACGAGTGAGCTTCTGTTCTAATGACTAAAACAATAACTTACGCGTTCATTTGGGGGGAATGGCGGAGAGACAGGGATTCGAACCCTGGGAACCCGTGAAGGCTCAACGGTTTTCGAGACCGCCCCGTTCGACCACTCCGGCACCTCTCCGCGGGGGTCTGGTGTGGCAGCGTTTACGGATGTTATCTGACCGGCGCAAGAGGGTTTTCACAGTTGGTTCAAGAAAGTCAGTTTATCATTGTCTGATCGCCTGAAACGCTTAGGTGTTGCTGTATGATGTATCTTCTCCCTCGCCCCGCAATGCTGATGCAAGGCCTGCTAGCGCTTGTTCTTGCTTCCCTTTTGAACATTTCGAGCGCCCATGCCGCAGATCGCGAGCGGATTGAAACATTTCTGGAAGTGACCGGGTTTGATGTGGCCCTTGATAGTATCGCTCTGTCTGCGGGCAGTGCTCCTGATATGCTGGGTCTTGAGGCCGGTGATTTTGGATCAGCCTGGGTGCGTCTGTCCGAGCAGGTTTTTGATACCAGCGTCATGCACGATCTAGCCTTGCAAATCCTGGAGGAAACTCTGGACGATGACGCGTTGGCCCATGCGTCAGAATTCTATGCCAGCGAACTGGGGCAACGGCTGGTCGCTGCAGAAAATGCGGCTCATATGGTTGCGGAAGACAACGTCATCCAGGAGGCCGGACGGCGTATTGTCTCAGATCTGGTCCGCGACGGCTCTGCGCGGTTGGGTGTTTTGAAGCGCATGGGGGTGGCAATTGATGCGGCTGACACTGGGATCAAGGCGGTTCAGCAAATACAGCTCCGCTTTCTCATGGCGGCGCGGGATGCTGGTGTCATTGATCTGGATCTGGATATCCCCGGGCTAGAAGCGTTGATGAAAGAACAAGAAGGCAATTTGCGCCTGGCATTGCAGGCCTCCTCACTGGCCGGTTCGGCCTATACCTACCAAGCGTTCTCCGATCAGGAGTTGTTGGATTATGTTGTGGCGTTGGAGCAACCACTGATGCAGACCGTCTATGAATTGCTGAATGCAGTGCAATATGAAATCACCGCCAACCGGTTCGAACAGCTGGCCTCGCGGCTTTCTGAACTTGCCATTGGGCAAGACATCTAAACAGGCGATGGGGCAGGGGGCTGAGGTAATGGGAGGCCCTTGTCAACGGGACTTGACAGGGTCACACATCTGCCGCATAAGCCCGCTTCCCGGCCCGGATTCTCTTCGGTGTTGGGGTTATTTCGTAATTCGTCCCCAAAGGGACGCGCCGTTCGAGGTGGCTTAGGCCTAAACGCCCGCAAGGGGACCACAGAACGCGGTTGAAAAAGGAAAGACGCATGTTTGCGGTCCTCAAGACTGGCGGCAAGCAGTACAAAGTTCAAGCGGGCGATATCCTCCGCATTGAAAAATTGGCTGCTGATGCTGGCGAAACAATTCAGTTCAATGACATCCTGATGCTGGGCGGCGACGCTACAGTTGTGGGTGCACCCTTTGTTGAAGGTGCTGCTGTGCAGGCCGAGGTCATCGACCAGATCAAAGGCGAAAAGCTGATCCACTTCGTCAAGCGCCGTCGTAAGCACTCTTCTAAGCGCACCAAAGGTCACCGTCAAAAGCTGACCCTGATCAAGATCACCGAGATCCTGACAGCAGGCGCTGACAAAACTGGTGTTAAAGTTGCTACCGGTAAGGGCGCTGCCCCTGCTGCTGCTAAAGCTGCTCCGGCTGCTGCTGGCTCCGATGATCTGACACAGTTGACTGGTGTAGGCCCTGCCGCCGCCAAGAAGCTGAACGACGCTGGTCTGACCAGCTTTGCTCAGGTCGCAGCATTGTCGACAGACGATATTGCTGCTATCGATGCGGTCAAAGTGAAACCCGAGTGGGTTGAACAGGCCAAAGATCTGGCTAAAGGCTAAGGAGAGACAGAATGGCACATAAAAAAGCTGGTGGCTCCTCCCGTAACGGCCGCGACTCTGCGGGTCGTCGTCTTGGCGTGAAGCTGTACGGTGGCGAAGCAGCCATCTCGGGTAACATCATCGTTCGTCAGCGCGGCACCAAGTTTTGGCCGGGCGAAGGCGTAGGCATGGGCAAGGATCACACGATCTTCGCCGTTGTCGAAGGCGCTGTTACCTTCCACAAAGGCCTTAAAGGCCGTACCTTTATTTCGGTTCTCCCAATGGCGGAGGCCGCTGAGTAAACCGAACCCACAAGGTTAAGAAAAATTTGGGGGATCGGTGATAAGCCGGTCCCTCTTTCTGTTTTGGCGCATGACACGGATTGTATCTGTTTTTCCCGTGGCGCAAGTCGGATCACCATGCCCGGCGAACGAGTATCGATTGAATGAGGAACATCAGTATGAGCCTGGATCAAACACTTACACAGCCGGTCATCGAGACCGAGCGGTTTGTTCTGCGTCCGCTGCGTAAATCGGATGAGGGGCTGATTGCCCATTATACCGGTGAAGAACGTGTCGCGCGTATGACCAGCTCCATTCCACATCCCCTACCGCCGGGTGCGACTGCGTCTTATGTCGAACGCGCTTTGGCGACTGATCGCGACGAGGATGTCTGGGCCATTGATGGCACACGTGACGGTGGCGCCGAGCTTAAGGGTGTGATCGGGCTAAAACGAATGGATCGCGACCAGTCCGAAGTCGGGTTCTGGATCGCACCGGTGTTTTGGAACACTGGCCTTGCCTCCGAGGCGCTTAAGGCGCTGGTCGATGCCAACCCGCTGAACAACGCGGCAATGTTTGCTTCGGTATTTCAGGACAACCCGGCCTCGGCACGGGTGTTAATCCATTGCGGCTTTGAATATCTTGGCGATGCGGAAACTTATTCTGTTTCACGCGATGCTGCGGTACCAACCTGGACTTATAGCAGAAAACTGTGATTGGCGCGCCGCGTGTGATGCGTTAAGGCAGGCGTCAGACCGGGCAGGGGCCAGTTGTGTCCCTGTCTTTGATCACCTCGATACTATTACGCCCGGGCTTATGGTTTGGCGCGCGCGAAAAGGAGCAGTCATGAAATTCCTCGATCTGGCAAAGGTCTACATCCGGTCCGGCGGCGGCGGCAATGGCTGTATCAGCTTTCGGCGCGAAAAGAATGCAGAATATGGCGGCCCCAATGGCGGCGATGGCGGCAAGGGCGGTACCGTCTGGGTCGAGGTGGTAGACGGGCTGAACACGCTGATCGATTTTCGCTATCAACAGCACTTTTTTGCAAAAACCGGCCAAAGCGGAATGGGCCAGCAGCGCACCGGTAAAGATGGCGACGACATTATATTGCGGGTGCCAGTGGGCACCGAGATCCTGGATGAAGATCAGGAAACCGTGATTGCCGATCTGACCGAAGTTGGCCAGCGCATCCAGTTGGCCAAGGGCGGCAATGGCGGCTTTGGCAACCTGCACTTCAAAAGTGCCACCAACCAGGCGCCTCGACGGGCAAATCCGGGTCAAGAAGGTGTCGAACGCACCATCTGGCTGAAGCTGAAACTGATCGCAGACGCTGGTTTATTGGGATTGCCGAATGCGGGGAAATCCACCTTCTTGGCGGCAAGTTCCAATGCGCGTCCAAAAATCGCGGACTATCCATTCACCACCCTGCACCCGAACCTTGGCGTAGTAGGCATTGATAATGCTGAATTTGTCATCGCTGATATCCCCGGGTTGATCGCTGGCGCCCACGAAGGTCGCGGTATCGGCGACCGTTTTCTGGGCCATGTCGAACGCTGCTCGGTGCTGTTGCATCTGGTGGACGGAACATCTGAAACCATCGCCGAAGATTACCGTACCATTATTGGCGAGCTAGAGGCTTATGGCGGTGAGCTTGCTAACAAGGCACGGGTGACAGCGCTGAACAAAATTGATGCATTAGACGACGAAGAACGTGCTGAGGCGCTTGCCGAGCTGGAAGCGGCAGTGGGTGGCCATGTGATGATGATGTCCGGGGTCAGCCGCGAGGGCCTGCCCGAAGTGTTACGCGCGGTTCGGCGTGAAATCGAAGACGACCGTATCCGACAAAAACCCGCTGAGGAGGCGGAGACTTGGAAACCCTAAGCTCAGCAAAACGTGTTGTCGTCAAGATCGGCTCGGCCTTGCTGGTTGATCGAGACGACGGAACTCTGCGTGGGGATTGGCTGTGTGCTTTAGCACAAGACGTTGCATGGCTCAGGACGCAAGGCAAAGACGTCATTCTGGTGTCTTCGGGGTCTATTGCACTGGGCCGTGGGGTTCTAGGACTGTCCTACGCCGACTTGCCGTTAGAACAGTCTCAGGCCGCGGCCGCCGTCGGTCAGATCCGCCTTGCCCGCGCTTACGAGCAGGCCTTGGATCCACATGGTATCAAGACCGCGCAAATTCTGGTGACACTGGAAGACAGCGAAAACCGGCGGCGTTACCTCAACTCTCGCGCCACTATGGAAACCCTGCTGAACCTGGGCGTGGTGCCAATCGTCAATGAAAATGACACGATTGCCACCGATGAGATCCGCTACGGCGACAACGACCGTCTGGCGGCGCAGGTGGCGGTCACAGTTGGGGCCGATTGTTTGATCCTGCTGTCCGACGTCGATGGCTTTTACAACGCCAATCCAACACTGGACGCAGATGCCTGCCGCTATGATCGGATCGACCAGATCACTCCTGCAATCGAAGCTATGGCAGGTGATGGGGTCTCCGGCTTGTCCAAAGGTGGTATGATTACAAAACTCATGGCTGCGAAAGTTGCAACAGCTGGTGGCTGCGCGATGGCAATCACTGAAGGATCGCAGCAGAACCCACTGAAAATGCTAAGTGAAGGCGCGCCTTGCACCTGGTTCACGGCTCAGACAGATCCACAAGCTGCGCGTAAACGCTGGATTGCAGCGATGAAACCGCGTGGGCAGATCACCATCGACAGCGGCGCAGCAAGAGCGCTGAACTCCGGCAACAGCCTGCTGCCAGCAGGGGTCACTCAGGTGGAGGGCAATTTTGGCCGCGGTGAACCGCTGGCCATCCTTAGCCCAGAGGGACATAATCTGGGCCAAGGCTTGAGCCGCTACACCGCAGGTGAAGCCCGTGCCATTTTGGGGCAGCAGTCGCATCAGATCGAGGCCACGCTCGGCTATCCCGGCCGCGCCGCGTTGATCCACCGCGACGATATGGTGCTCTGACTATTCTTCTTGTTAAAAATACCTCCGCCGGAGGCACGAAATCTCTGGCACGCCGATTTTGAAAGGCTTGAGACTGATGAAAGACATTGAAAACATACCCGAATTGATGGCCGATATCGGCGCCCGTGCAAAAGCCGCGTCGCAATTTCTGGCCACAGCAACAGGCGAAGCCAAGTGCACGGCGCTAATGGCCGCAGCCGAGGCGGTTTGGATGCAGCGCGAGACGATCATCGCCGCCAACCAGCTTGATCTTGATTTTGGTCACAACAAAGGCCTGTCTGATGCGATGATGGATCGGCTCATGCTGGATGAACCCCGTATTCAAGGCATTGTTCAGAGCCTTCAAGCGGTTGCACAGCAAGATGATCCCGTTGGCCAGGTTCTTGAAGATTGGGACCAACCTTCGGGATTGAACATTCAACGGGTGCGCACACCGTTGGGAGTGATCGGGGTGATCTATGAAAGCCGCCCGAATGTCACGGCGGATGCCGGTGCATTGTGCCTCAAATCGGGCAATGCGGTGATCCTGCGCGGTGGCTCGGAAAGTTTTCACTCCAGTACGGCAATCCATGACTGTCTGGTGGCCGGGCTGACCGCTGCCGGTCTCCCAAAGGATTCCATCCAATTGGTGCCGACCCGTGACCGGGCAGCCGTGCAGCAATTGCTGACCATGACCAGCTATGTTGATGTAATTGTTCCGCGTGGAGGCAAAGGCTTGGTGGGGCTTGTTCAACGCGAAGCACGGGTCCCTGTCTTTGCCCATCTTGAGGGCATCGTGCATATATACATCGACAAGGCGGCGGATGCACAAAAGGCTCTCGACATTGTCCTGAATGCCAAAACCCGCCGCACTGGTATCTGTGGCGCGGCTGAATGCTTACTTATTCATCGCGACATTGCCGATACCCTGGGCAAAGATATCCTGTCGGCCTTGGGTGCTGCCGGCGTCGAAATTCGTGCTGAATCTGGTCTGTCAGGTCCCCAAGCTATGCTGACTGCAACCGACGAGGATTGGGGGTGTGAGTATCTGGATATGATCATTGCAGCCAGAGCTGTAAACGGTATCGACGATGCCATTGCCCATATTCGCCAGCACCACTCGCAGCATACAGACTGTATCATCACCGAAGATCCAGCGGCAGTTCAGCAGTTCTTTGCTGAACTCGACAGCGCGATCTTGATGCATAATGCCTCAACCCAGTTTGCCGACGGCGGCGAATTTGGTATGGGAGCGGAAATTGGCATTGCGACTGGAAAAATGCACGCCCGGGGCCCGGTAGGCGCAGCGCAGTTGACCAGCTTTAAATACTTGGTGCGGGGCAATGGCACCGTTCGCAGATGAAACAAAAACAGCGTCAGAAATCAAGCCTGACGCTGTTTGGCTGCTATAGGCTAAAATCAGAAATTCAAAGTGATTTTATTCAGGCTCTGTTCAACCCGCACCGTGCGGTTGATCTCTTTAGCGTTCTCGGGCAATAGCGCAAATTGAACCAAGGCCGGGGTCACTGTGGCGCTGGACTGGCCACCGCTGATCCGCGCCCAAAGATCGTCATTGACGTTGATCTTAGTTGCCTCACCAATGACCGTCCACTTGCCATCCGCGCAGAAAACTTTGGCGGTGCCACCAAAGGGCAGGGCAGTTTCCAAACACTGCAGAGCCAAAAACGCAAGCCGGACTTCACGCCGATTACAGGGCTCAAGCGGCGACCATATATACTGCAGCCGCGCACCATTGCTCATGTCTTCCAGGATCGAGACCACCTCGGTGCGGCCCAGTTGCTGGTCGCCGGCACTACCGTATGCAACCCGGAAAAACCGAATGCGCGCATTGGCATTGCCCACGCTGTCGGAAATCAATTCCAGTTCAGGCCCGCCAAGATCGCCGGACATACCAAGCAGTTCCAGGCCGTTGTTAATGGCGCCGATTGGGCTAATCAGATCATGGCAGATCCTAGACGCTATCAAAGCCGCCAGATTGACGCTACTTACACTCATGTCTTTCCTCCGAATTGGGCCAATCCTTCATGAGTGACCTCAACGCGATTTTAGCACCCGGTATGTTTGTCCGGCATCCTGACCATCCCGAGTGGGGGCTGGGGCAAGTACAATCCAATATTGGTGGCAAAATCACCGTAAATTTCCGCGATCAAGGCAAGCTGGTTATCGATGGATCCCGCGTTGCACTGACACCGGTGTTTGATCCGTGAAAACAGTTGACGAAAAGTTAACATATTTCGCTAAATTTGCCTAAATACTTGCCTGTTCATCGCAAAACTGACTACCTGCGCGCAACCCCGAAAAGTGATAAATCCATACTATGCCAGCCAACGGCCCTGCGTTCACCGTAAAAATAGCTGAAACCAGCGAAGAGTTGCGCGCCGCGCAAGCCTTGCGCTATCAGGTTTTTGTTCAGGAACTGGGCGGAGGCGGTGATTTGGTTGATCATCAGGCCGGGCTGGAACGCGATCATTTTGATCCCTTTTTTGATCACATGCTGATCCTGGATGACTCCATTGGCACTGTGGCCGGCGTTTACCGCCTGCTTCGGGATGATCAGGCGGCGCAGGCTGGCCAGTTCTACTCAGAAAATGAGTATGATCTGTCAGCCTTGAAGCGCAGTGGCCGTAAACTGTTGGAATTGGGGCGGTCTTGTCTGCATCCCAATTACCGAGGTGGGACAGCGATGTTCCACTTGTGGACCGGCTTGGCAGACTATGTGGCCAAGCATGACATCGACATCCTGTTTGGTGTCGCCAGCTTTCACGGCACCGATCCTGCGGCCTTGGCCAACTCACTTTCGATGCTGCGGCACAACCATCTGGCGCCCCCCGATCTATGTGTGCGCGCTAAGACTTATCAGCCAATGGACCTAATCCCAGCCAACGCGCTGGATCGGCGCCAAGCGATGCTGAACACGCCGGCCTTGATAAAGGCCTACCTGCGGCTTGGCGGTTGCGTCGGCGATGGCGCGTTTGTCGATCACACATTCAATACCACCGATGTCTGCCTGATCCTCGACACGGCCCGCATGAATGAGCGGCAACGCCGTATTTACTCAGACGGGCGGTCGCGCAAATGAGCGCCAGTTGGCAAAGTGAAACGGAGCCGGATCCAATTCGGATCTCGGGACTTGGCTGGGCCTTAGTTGTGCTGCGGGGCTTGGTGCTGGCGGCGCTGGTCTTTGGCGGTCTTTTGGTCTTACTGGTGCTGCGTCTGTTTGAGCGACCGCTGTTTGGGCTGCATCGACCCGTTACTCCTTATATCACTCAATTTGTATGCCGAAACGCTTTTCGAGTGCTTGGTATGGGTTTTCGCACCAGTGGTGAATTGATGCATGAACGCGGAGCCGTGGTTGCCAACCATTCATCCTGGCTGGATATTTTCGCACTCAACGCTCGCAAACGCATTTATTTTGTCTCCAAAGCCGAAGTGGCTAAATGGCCGGGCATTGGCTGGCTGGCACGGGCCACCGGCACCTTGTTCATTGAGCGCAACCCCAAGAAGGCCAGAGAGCAGACCGAGGTGTTTGAACGCCGTCTCAAGGCGAACCACAAATTGCTGTTCTTTCCTGAAGGAACATCGACCGATGGTCTGCGCGTTTTGCCCTTTAAAACAACGTTGTTCGCGGCGTTCTTCAACGATCACTTGCGCGAGTTCCTGTTGGTGCAGCCTGTGTCAGTCATGTATCATCCACCAAAAGGTGAACCGGATCGGTTTTATGGCTGGTGGGGAGGCATGAATTTTGGGCCCCATCTTCTCAAAACCCTGGCTGTTTCCCGACAAGGCGCGGTTGAAGTGATCTACCATCCACCGGTTCAAGTTTCGGACTTTGCCAATCGCAAACTTCTAGCTGCTTACTGCGAAGATATAGTGCGCGATGGCCATGCTTTGGCCCGTGAAATGCACGGAACAATAGAATAGCCCAAGAGGCTGCCGTTTACGCTTGCACCACTGCGGAACCTGACTTATACGCGCGGCATTCAAACCCGCAGGCGGGGTTTGGCCTGATCAGGGGAGACATCCTTGACAGACCGCCGGTTGGAGCATCCGCTCTAAGACCCCCGCCGAGGAAAAAACCGGAAAGGTAATACGAATATGGCTCTTCCTGAGTTCACTCTTCGTCAGCTTCTTGAAGCAGGCGTACACTTTGGTCACCAGACACAGCGCTGGAACCCACGCATGGGTCCGTATATCTACGGCGCACGCAACGGCATCCACATCATGGATCTGACCCAGACTGTTCCAATGCTGGACCAAGCTCTGCAGGCCATCCACGACACCGTCGCTAAAGGTGGCCGCGTGTTGTTCGTTGGAACCAAGCGTCAAGCAGCTACTCCAATCGCCGAAGCTGCCGAGAAATCCGCCCAGTACTTCATGAACCACCGTTGGTTGGGCGGTACGCTGACCAACTGGAAAACCGTTTCCCTGTCGATCAAGCGTCTGAAAGACATCGACCAGAAGATGGAAGTTGGCTTTGAAGGTCTGACCAAAAAAGAGCGTCTGGGCATGGAACGTGACCACGGCAAGCTGCAAGCTTCGCTGGGCGGTATCAGCGAAATGGGCGGCGTGCCTGATCTGCTGTTCGTCATCGACGTGAAAAAAGAAGCTCTGGCCATCGCCGAAGCCAACAAGCTGGGCATCCCAGTTGTTGCAATCGTCGACACCAACTGTTCGCCTGACGGCATCGACTACATCATCCCAGGCAACGATGACGCGTCGCGCGCTATCTCGCTTTACTGTGACCTGGCTGCTCGTGCAGCTCTGGAAGGCATGTCGACCCAAATGGGTGCGGCAGGCGTTGACCTAGGCGCTTTCGAAGAAGCCTTGGTTGAAGAAGCTGTTGCGGAAACCGAAGCCGCTTCCTGATTTGACCGTCACAGGTTTGACACATGGGGCAGGGTATGACCTGCCCCAATTCCGTTTTGATTTGAGGAGAGCCAAAAGATGGCAATCACAGCTGCACTCGTGAAAGAACTGCGCGACTCGACTGGCGCAGGCATGATGGATTCGAAAAAGGCCCTGACGGCTACCGATGGTGACATGGAGGCCGCAGTTGATTGGCTTCGCACCAAAGGTCTGGCCAAGGCCGCCAAGAAATCCGGCCGCACCGCCGCTGAAGGCCTGGTTGCCGTAAGCGTTGCAGGCAACAAAGGTGTTGCCGTCGAAGTGAACTCGGAAACTGATTTTGTTGGTAAAAACGCCGACTTCCAAGGCATGGTTGGCGATATCGCCAAAGTTGCACTGGGCGTGACAGATATCGACTCGCTGAATGCGGCCGATATGGGTGGCAAAACTGTCGCCGAAGTTGTCACTGCCAAGGTTGCTACGATTGGTGAGAACATGTCGGTGCGCCGTATGTCCGCACTGGAGGGTGACCTTGTTGTGTCTTACGTGCACAACTCCGTCACTGCTGGCATGGGCAAGATCGGCGTTTTGGTCGCGTTGACCGGTGGCGACGAAGCTCTGGGCAAGCAGATCGCGATGCATATTGCTGCTGTAAACCCAGCTGCACTGAGCGAAGCTGATCTGGACGCGTCGGTCGTCGAAAAAGAAAAGAAGATCCAGATGGATATCGCGCGTGAATCCGGCAAGCCGGAAGCCGTGATTGAAAAAATGATCGTTGGCCGGATGAAGAAATTCATCGGCGAGTCGACCTTGCTGAACCAATCCTTTGTGGTGAACCCTGATCTGACTGTCGAAGCTGCTGCCAAAGAAGCAGGAGCAACGATCACTGGTTTTGTCCGCCTCGAAGTTGGTGAAGGCATCGAAGTGGTCAAGGAAGACTTCGCAGCTGAGGTTGCCAAAGTCTCTCAAGGCTAATGCTGGGCGTCTTTAACACCCGGCAGCAACTATAAAAATATGAGGCCCGTTCCAGATTGGAGCGGGCCTTTTCTGTTCAGCAACTCGACTGACCACAACAAAAAAACGGAGCCGCGTTTCCGCAACTCCGTTTCCTTTAGAAAGGTCCCTCTAGATGGGGATGGAAGGATCCCTTCATTGGCTCCCGATCGGATACTGACTATACGCACCGAAATCGAAAATCCGGGATGGACTGATTCAAAATTAAAAATGCCTTCACCCAGTGTCCCTTAGGCTAAAGCCACCACTCACGGAACAATCATAGAATGCGCGGTTTCACGCTAAGGTGGAAGTAGTGAATACCTTACCTTTCAACTTAAAAGAAAGTATCTGAAGCAATCGGTTATCAAAGGTAGCTGGCTGTTCGCGATTCTCGGTTCACGCTTCCATGACAAACATCTGATTTTGAAGTGCCGCTTTCAAAACAGCCTGGGCGGTGGTTTCCACGCTCAGCGCATCTCTTGCTAGGCGCAAGTGCTTTTCGACTGTTGCAGACGTCAACCCCATCAGAATTGCAATATCTTGCGTGGTTTTTCCATCACCGACCCATTGCAAGGCTTCGCGCTGACGCTTGGTTAGGCCGCGGTTCGGCGGGGAATAGGGCAGTGACAAAATTTTAAGATGAGTGATATTATTGATCAAAATAATATCCTCACCGTACTCAGACCACATATCATCAACATCGTCCTGCGTTTGTCCACGTTTTGCTGCCAGCGAAATGGCGCCTTTAAAACGTCTAGAAATAGAGTGAAAACTAATAGTGTATCCCGCTGTCAGCTCCATGCGGATATTGAAGTCAATGACTTTTCGGCCCTCAGTGCTCAATTCCTGGTTGGCCATCATCTTTTGAACTTCCCGCCAACTACATGCGCCTTCATTCTCCAAAGCCCAGCGTGTCATAGGAGCGTGAAAATACAATCCAGTGTGCATAAAGCCACTGATGTATTCATTACTGTGATTTGACAGGATCACGAAGTCATCCGGGTCGCCAAACGAAGTTTCGGTCTTATATCGGGTGTAGCCATATATTAGCCGATCAAGCCCGTATTGGGCCATTTGCTCGACATGCCCGACCCACAACTCTTCCAGACTTCGACAGTCAGCAATGAAATGTAGATACTCGGTCAGTTTCATTTCGGATCTAGCTCATCCAGATGGGCAATTAACGCACCGATTGCCATTTGATAGCCGCGTGACCCAAACCCACAGATTTGCCCCAACGCCACCCTGGAAATATAGGAAACATGGCGAAATTCTTCGCGGGCATGGATGTTTGACAGGTGAACCTCAACACAAGGCAGCTCAACCGACGCAAGCGCATCCATGAGTGCGATCGAGGTATGCGTATAAGCGCCAGCGTTGAGCACAATGCCCTGATGAGTGCCCTTAGCTGCGTGAATTGCGTCAATCAACGCGCCTTCATGATTGGACTGCTGGCAGATCACCTGTGCGCCCTGGGAACCGGCGTATTGGACGCAGTCGTTATTAATCATGTCTAGGGTTTCTCGACCGTAAACTTCAGGCTGTCGGGTCCCGAGAAGGTTAAGGTTCGGACCGTTCAAAACCAAAATACTGCGCATCTCAGTTACTTCCTTATTCAAATGCTTGAGCTGTATTATGACAGCCCTCCCAGAAAGGCGAAAGGAAAGCCGTAAGATATAAGCAATCTATCAAATTAAATTTGTGATTGGGGCAAAAATACAAACACGCTTTATCCGATAGTAGATTGATCTGTAGATGTCTGTATAGGTGCAGCCGAATCTATCCTTCGGGAACGAACGCCTTGCACAAAGCACTTGGTCAAAAGTGTCTCTGGTGAGTTAATCGTTGGTCAGCACGACTTTCCCCATCACTTGTCTGTCTTGCATCATCTGTAACGCCAAAGCAGCATTCTGCAGATCGAATTGGGCGCAAATACGTGGCTTGATCTGCCCCTTTGAGTAGAGTTCAAAGAGTTCGGTCATGTTTTCCTGATGAGCCCTCGGGTCCTTTAGAACGAAAGCACCCCAAAAAACGCCGACAATTTGGCAACCCTTTAGCAACGTCAGATTCAATGGGATTTTTGGAATACCGGCCGGAAAACCCACGACCAGATAACGGCCGTTCCAGGCCATCGTCCGCAGGGCTGGTTCGGCATAATCACCACCCACCGCATCATAGACAATATCCACACCATCTTTGCCCGCCAGGCGTTTGATCTCGCTCGACAATGCCTTTTGGTCGTCACGATCCAAATTACGGCCGTAAATCAACGTTTCGTCGGCGCCAATATTGCGACAGAAAACAGCCTTCTCATTGCTGGAAACGGCGGCAATAACTTTTGCCCCGGCTGCCTTTGCCAGTTCTATTGCCGCAGCGCCAACGCCACCTGCGGCACCCAGTATGAGTATCGTTTCACCGGCTTGAATATCAGCGCGATCTTTCAGTGCATGGAACGAGGTTCCATAGGTGAAGATAAAACACGCTGCATCTTCGAACGGCATTTTGGATGGGATTTTGATAGCCTGATCGGCAGCGATGCAGATATGGGTCGCAAACCCTCCGTGACCTGTCAGAGCCAAGACACGATCGCCCAGTGAATATCCGTCAACACCCTCACCAACTCCGATCACTTCACCAGCAATTTCTCCACCAGGGGCAAAGGGGCGCGGTGGTTTCATTTGATACAAATCGCGAATGATGAGCGTGTCGGGGAAGTTCACCCCAGCTGCACGGATACGCACCAACAATTGCCCCATTTTGGGTTCTGGCGTTTGTAAATCGGTCCATTCCAGACTTTCTGGTCCGCCCGGAGCGGTGCTAAGCATGGCTTTCAATGCATAATCTCCTTAGTTCAACCGGATCAGGCCAAAGTTACGTCAAGTCTTCTTGTCACCTGCTGCGTTGTCAATGAAATTTCGAAATGCAATTCTGTGTTGTGAAACAGTGGCAGCTCTGTCGGTGATACCGTCTTGGCAACTGTCATAAAATCAGGTGATGGGGCAAGGATGCAGGATCAATTTCCACAAGGTGAAGGTGCCGTTTGGGTTATCTTCGGCGCTATGGTGAGGGTATAATGTCTCAGATTTGGTCTCGAAACTCCAGTCACTTACCACCCGTTCTTCGCAGTTTAAGATTGCCTCTTATTGGTTCACCCCTGTTCATAATCTCCGTTCCGGACCTTGTGATTGCACAGTGTAAGGCGGGAATAGTCGGATCCTTTCCAGCGCTAAATGCGCGAGAAGGCGAGGGGGAACCACCTTTGCTTGAAACCTGGCTGCAGCAGATCACCGAAGCACTGGATCGCCATAATCAAGATCACCCTGACACGCCAGCCGCCCCATTTGCAGTCAATCAGATCGTACATCGCTCCAACACACGTCTGAACCGCGATTTGGAGATTTGCAGCCGCTGGAAAGTTCCGATCTGGATTACTTCACTGGGTGCTCGTGTAGAGGTCAACGATGCTGCACATTCCTGTGGGGGCGTGGTTTTGCACGATGTTATCAACAATACGTTTGCCAAAAAGGCGATTGCCAAGGGGGCAGACGGTCTGATTGCAGTTGCTGCCGGGGCAGGTGGTCACGCCGGCTCGCAGTCACCATTTGCACTGATCCGCGAGATCCGCAGCTGGTTTGACGGCCCATTGGCATTGTCCGGAGCCATAGCAAGTGGTGAAGCGTTGTTAGCGGCGCGTGCGTTGGGCGCTGACTTTGGCTATATGGGGTCTCCGTTCATTGCCACGCACGAGGCAAATGCCACTCATCAGTACAAAAAAATGATTGTTGATGGATCGGCAGGCGACATTGTCACATCGTCATTGTTTACAGGGGTTTCCGGGAACTATCTAAGGTCGTCTATTGAGTCCGCAGGACTGGATGCGGACCATCTCCCATCGGCTGATGCCAGTTCAATGGACTTTGGCGGTGGATCTTCCAAACCGAAAGCCTGGAAGGAAATTTGGGGATCCGGTCAAGGCATTGGAGATGTCACATCACTTATGTCCACCGCGGATTGGGTCAACCAGATCTCCCGAGAATACCACGCTGCTGGCGCGAAATTAGCAACCGAGTTTGCCACTTGATCCAAAGAGCATCCTTCGCCTTTTAGGAGACAATAATGAGTGAAAACAGACAAGGTCTGGATCTTGCTTCAGTCGAAACCTACTTGAACTCCCATCTTTCAGGGTTTGAAGGGCCTCTTAGCGCACAAAAATTCGAAACTGGCCAATCAAACCCAACCTTTTTGCTGAAGACACCCGCGCGAAATTTTGTTTTGCGCCGTAAGCCTCCAGGGGTTTTGTTGAAATCGGCCCATGCCGTAGACCGTGAGTTCAGGGTCCAAAAAGCACTGACCGGCTCCGAAGTCCCGGTCGCAGGCATGCATATCTTGTGTGAAGATGAGGACGTAATCGGTTCATCTTTCTACGTTATGGATCACGTGGTGGGGCGAAATTTTGTTGAACCAACGCTGGCCTCATTGGACACCAATGCCAGACGGCAAGTGATCGATGAAATGGGCAGAGTGCTGGCGGCCCTTCACATGGTAGATATCGAGGTCGCTGGCCTTTTGGATTACGGCCCCGCCGGTAACTATTTTGACCGACAACTGGCACGTTGGACAAAACAGTATCGTGCGTCGGAAACGCAAAAAATCGCCGATATGGATGCTTTGATTGAGGCACTGAAGTCGGCTTTGCCTGCAGATGACGGCCAGCGAAGCCTGGTACACGGCGACTATCGTATTGATAACATGATTTTTCAAAGCGACGGACCGCGCTGCCTGGCCGTGTTGGATTGGGAGCTGTCGACCATTGGGCATCCTTATGCCGACCTTGCAGGTGTGATTATGCAGTGGCAAATGCCACCCGGTGAAGAAGGTCGTGGGCTGGCCGGAGTTGATCGAAAGGCGCTGGGGCTTCCGATGGACCAAGAGTTTATCGATGCCTACTGCGCTCGACGGGGTTTGCCAGGGATTGAAAATTTCGGATTCTACCTAGCATTCAGCTTTTTCCGAATGGCTGGAATACTTCAAGGCGTTCTAAAGCGCGCCTTGGACGGCAATGCATCGAACCCGGAGAGAGCCAAAATTCTCGGGAGTTACGTACCCCAATTTGCCAGAAATGGACTGGACGCCCTTCATAAATAGGGGACCTGTCTGATAAAACAGGAGAAAAATTCATGACATCAAGCGAATGGTTAAGCCGACGCCATCACGGAGACGGAATTATTGAGCTGCAATTGGGGCGCGCGCCGGTCAATGCGTTAAGTTCTGACTTTTTGTTGGATTTCGCGGCGGAAATCAAACAACTTGGGCAAGACACTAGTGTAAGGGCGATTATTTTATCGAGCCCTTTCAAAGCCTTTTCTGCGGGTCTTGATCTAAAAGAAGCACAAGAATTTGATCTTGAGCAACAACATGCCATTGTCCGTGGCCTGAATGAGGGGTTCCTGGCACTTTACGCTTGTCCAAAACCAACGGTGGCAGCAGTGAATGGAGCTGCAATTGCCGGAGGATTGTTTTTTGTCCTCGCTAGCGATCTTCGGGTTGCGGTCAGCAAGGCGAGCTTTGGTCTGGCCGAGGTGAGGGTAGGGGCCGACTTTCCTGTTGGACCCTTGGAAATTGCCCGCGCCACATTGGACAGCAATACCCAGCGGCGTCTGATGCTAACCGGACAGCCGATTGGTGCAGTGGCCGCACGAAATGCCAACATCGTCGACATAATAACCGAGGATGTAGATGAACTGATGCCCCGCGCCCAAATAGAAGCACGTAAACTAGCCGAATTGCCTCCGCTGACGTTTGCTTCGGTGAAGCAACAGCTACGTGGTGACACAATAGCTATGATTGAATCGGCCATTTCAACAGGCGGGAACAGTTCATTGGATGGTTGGTTCAACAGTGAAACCAAATTGGCTATGCAAAGAATGCTTGGTTAAATGGAAGAGGTCAAAATGTTGGATCAGGCGCGTTTGAACTACTTGAAGGACTGGCAGCAACGTTATGTAGATCAAAGGAAGTTCGCCGGTAGTTCGGTGTTGATATACCGTGGCGGCCACGAGGCATTTTTCAATGCAGTAGGGCAGCGAAACATCGAAGAGGATTTACCTTTTACCCGTGACACCCTAGTTCGGATCTATTCGATGACCAAACCAGTGACCTCAGTTGCTGTGATGATCCTGGTAGAGCGTGGCTTGGTGCATCTGGATGCGCCGGTTTCTGATTTTATTCCAGAATTCGCTCAGATGGAGGCTCTGATCCCAGGTGCCATCTCAATTGATCAGACAGAGCCCAGCTGCCCGCCAACATTGCATCAGTTACTGACCCATACCAGCGGTCTTAGCTACCCATTCAATCCAGGTGTGCTTGCTCAGGCAATGGCACAGGAAGATTTGGTGTTCAAAGCTGATCAAGGGAAATTGGCAGAATTGGCCGCTCATGCAGCCAGTTTTCCTCTGGCTTTCCAACCTGGAACGAAATGGGAATATTCGATAGCTACTGACATCTTAGGTCGCGTTGTAGAAGTAATTTCCGGTCTCTCACTTGCTGAATTTTTTGCCCACGAAATCTTTGCACCTCTCGGTATGACAGAAACCGGATTTAGGGTGTCACCGAGCTCCGGCAACAGATTTGCCTCGCTTTATACGCCTCTCGAAGGCGAGGCCATGGTTCTGGATGTGGCGACGACCAGTGGTGACAGCTTGCGACAAGTGGACTGCCACAACAATTCTCCTTTCAAATCTGCTGAAATGATGTCCGGCGGTGGTGGGCTGACCGGAACGATTGATGATTACATGGGATTTTCGGAAATGATTCGACAGCGTGGCCGCTGCAGTGAGGGCTATATCTTGAGCCCTCAAACAGTTGATTTCATGATGAGAAACCACCTTTCTGGAGATATCGCATCGATGGGACCTCAGAGTTTTGCAGAACAGCCAATGGAGGGCGTGGGATTTGGGCTCGGTGGCGCGGTGATCCTGGATCCGGCCCGTGCACGGTGTGCAGGATCTGTTGGGGATTTCAGCTGGGGAGGTATGGCTTCGACCTTCTTTTGGGTGGACCGCACATTAGATTTGACCGTTGTGTTCTTTACCCAATTGTCACCCTCAAGTTCTTACCCGGCACGCGCAGAGCTAAAAGCCTTAGTTCACTCTGCGATTTTTGATGATTAGCCATTCAAGAATAACCCGAAGTCTATTTGCTCTCGTATCTTTTCTGCAGCTTCCTCATGCCGTTCAACCAACGGTCATAATCTGCTGTTTTTGCACGCATATATCCTAGAACTTCGGGATGAGGCAGAACCAAAAATTCCTCATTTTCAATGGCTTCGATGCAAAATTCAGCCACGGTCTCAGGTTCCAGCATGCCATCAATGCTCGCCACATTATGGCCCAGCCCTCGAGTCATTTCCGAACGAACGGCTTGAGGACATAACACTGAGACGCCAATTCCTAGATCTCCGTAGGTAATGGCCAGCCATTCAGCCAGTCCGACGGCTGCATGTTTGCTGACACCATATGGTGCGGCACCAATTTGGTTCAGTAACCCGGCTGCCGATGCGGTATTCAATAAATATCCGGCACCGCGTTCAATCATTCTAGGGACAACATGTCGAGCGGCCCAAACATGGGCCATTACATTGATTTCCCACGTTTTCAGCCAGTCACCATTACTTACGTCAAGACCACCAAGGGTCAATATGCCGGCATTGGAGCAGAACAAATCAATCGGTGCAATTGTATCTTCAACCAGAGCGATCAGATGGGAAATCTGAGCCTCGTCGCTGACATCAACTGGCAGAGCAGTACCGCCAATTTCATCGGCGACAGCCGCTGCGCCGACAAAATCAATATCGGCGCAAATGATGTGAGACGCACCGTGCTGGGCAACTGAAAATGCTAAAGCACGGCCAATACCGTGCGCTGCACCGGTGACCACAACACAGGACTTTTTGATGAACATATACTACCTCGGGATAACGTTGGGGAAACCTAAGCTGATTGACCAGATCTGCCAATCCATCGGAATTGACCGGCGCACAGGTATTGAGCTATATAACATAATACTGATTATCAGATATTGAGGTGCACATCGGGGCACATTCTAAACTGGGTTGCGACAATTACCCTATCTTGCTGGAAAGCAAGGAGAATGAATATGGCCCACACAGAGCTGGATTTGCGTGAACGGCGCACGATTGAAGACATGTTGAACGCAAAGCTGTCGGTGAGCAAGATCGCGGCGGAGCTTGGTCGAAGATCAGCTCTGCGTCGTCGCGCACGTCGCTGCAAATTGGTGCGTTTGGAAGACCTGAGATTGTCAGTGATCGCGCAGTTAAAGGAAGGCTGGTCGCCAGAGCAGATTGCGGGTCGTCTGCAATTTGAGGGACAGCCGGTGCGTGTGAGCCACGAGACGATCTATGCCTATGTTTATAGCCCTGATGGCCAATCCGCCGAATTGGCGCGCCATCTACCGAACCGGCGTAAAAAACGCCAACCACGCCGCAGACGTACGCCGCGTGGCCTTGTTTTTCCGCCGGATCGCTCAATCCATGAACGCCCCGACTACGTCAATACCCGTGAGACATTCGGCGAATGGGAAGGTGATCTGATGATATTTGAACGCGCTCAGGGCAAGATGAACGTCGCCTCCTTGGTTGAGCGCAAGACGCGTTTCGCAGTTCTGTTCCGCAACAACGACCGAAGCACAACATACCTGATGAACCGGCTGATGGACGTGATGGAACCCCTGCCCCAACCAGCCCGAAAATCCATCACTTTTGATCGCGGCATTGAGTTCCGGAACTGGCGGAAACTCAAGCCAGGGATTGGAACGGAGGCCTGGTTCTGCGACCCGCAGTCACCCTGGCAAAAGGGCTCGGTCGAAAACTTGAACAAACGAGCGCGGCGATATTTGCCACGAGATGCGCCTGTAGCCGCACTCTCAAATCGAGATATGAAGTCGATTTGCGACCGCTTGAATGCCACGCCAAGAAAGTGCCTGGGATGGAGAACTCCAACTGAAGCCTTCAGGGACGAGCTTATGAAACTGAGATAGAGCAAACTGTCGCAACGACCCTTGAGATTCCA
>MAAC01012007.1_pt1 | contig 24523 bp, 22 predicted proteins | sample 1115981 | NCBI WGS metagenome assembly MAAC01 (sample SAMN04961126, study PRJNA320927) | seawater metagenome | isolation source: sample BD02T64 sea water enriched with oil for 64 days | place: USA:Gulf of Mexico | collected 2013-07-27
AGGCGTGCTTAGTTCTTTCAAGGCTAGAGAGCATCACAGAATTCAATACTGGATAAATGGGGGCCATCATTAAACCAATGAGCGGTAAAAGATATGCAACGAGTGGAGCATTGAGAAAGCTAGTCACATTTTCAGCTGAATGAGAGCCGGTTAACGGAAGTAAAATTAGAATAATTAAGGCCATAGATACCAAGCAAATATTTAGAAAACTGTACCAATTGATATAACGCAAGACTTGTCCTGCCAACAAGCGGCCAAGTGCTAGGGATCCAGCAAAAATACTCGTCATTTGCACACTAACATTACTCGGTAAACCCAAAACCTCACTATTAAATGTTGGTAACCAAGTACCAATACCCTGCTCAATCAGTACATAGAGAAATACCGAAATAACAAAAATCAGTACCAGACTTTGGTAACTCATTTTGATCATTTCGATAAAACCAGTCAATACACTAACTTGAGATGTAGGTTGTTCAGCCTTGCTAATTGACGAACAGGCAACTAATAATAATGTCAATACAATCATACCAGCCAATGGGTAATATACATTTAGCCAACCGGTTGATTTTGGTGATTGTGAGTCAACAAACATACTAAACAGCCAGTAACCAGCTAAGCTGCCGAGCATAAAAATGCCTTCAATGGTGTTGAGCAAAGATGAGTGCGATTTTACTGACGATGATAACTGACCAATTATTGAATAAACAGAGACTTTAACCAGAGCAAATGAGGCCCCTATACAGGCAAACAACAATTTTATTACCAAGAAGTTACCAACAAATGGCGTTAAGAAACAGGCCACTGCAACAATGGCTAAGCCTATAATCAAAGCAATCTTATAACCGACTCTTGGGATAACAGAGGCAACTAAGAAAGAGACTAAAGCTATTGATAAATCTTTAAATCCCTCCAAAGTACTCGCTTGTGGCTTGCTAATATCGAAGCTATGAATTGATTGAAGAATTACTGTACCAACACTATTGAGTAGAATAGCGAAAACAAAATAACTTGCAGCAATAGCGCTTATGGTAATAAACCGAGACATATTTTAACTCATCTTTTAAGACAATTTCAGTTAGTGTATATCCAACAAAGAAGAAATGCAAACGTTTGCATTGCTCTAACTTTTAACTCTAAACATAATAGAATGTAAACGCTAGATTAACTAGAACGGGTAGATTTACGATTAATTAGTTCAATGTCTATCACAACAGACTTCGCAACCTTGCCATTAAATTGATTTAGCAGCTGCTCAACCATTATTTTAGCCGCAAGTTTGGTGTCTTGCTTAATGGTAGTAAGAGACGGATGGAAAAGTTCAGCCATGGCAATGTCATCAAAACCAACAATACTGACATCGTTAGGAATATTAATATAACGCTCTTTCAATGCTTTCAGTGCACCGAGTGCTACCATGTCACTGGTAGCAACTATGCCATCAAAAAACAGTCCTCCAGCTAGAATTGCTGCACCAATCTTTTCATAAGCGACTTTACTGGTAATATCGCAAGCGAGGGTTAAATCAGTTGAAACATTGAGCTTAGCTTCTTTTAGCGCTCTGTTGTAGCCTTTATATCGTTCACTCATTTCTGCATGTTCAGGGTCACCTAGAAAAAGAATACGTCTACAGCCGCCTTCAAGTAAATGCTGCGTGGCAAGATAGCCGCCTAAATCATTATTACTACCGACTACTGCGTAATTTGATTGTGCTTTTGGGTCACCCCAAACTACCAATGGAGCGCCCGACTTAGCTACTTTCTCCACCTGAGTTGTGCTTTTACCCTGCCCAATAACAATAATACCATCGGCCCTACTACTACTAATAAAATAATTCGCCCAATCATCATTTGCCATTTGCGAATTTGACAACAATAATTCATAGCCATTATGGTTGAGTTCTTGATTTAAATCGCCAACAACTTTAAGTAAAAAAGGGTCACTAATACTCTGATCAGTACCATCAATTAGATTTAGAATAACCGCAACAACATTGGTTTTTTGAGTACGCAAACGACTTGCAGCTCGGTTTAAGCTGAAATTATGCTTTTTAGCTAAAGCCTGTAGACTTTCTCGGGTTTCTTTTTTTATCAATGGATTATCTTTCAAAGCCCTTGATACTGTAGACGTTGAAACACCCGCCAGTTTCGCTAACCCTGCCAAAGTTAATTTATTTTCATTAGTCAATTGTGCTTACTTCCTAAGTTAATGCTGCATAGTGATGCTCAAGAATTATTACATAACTGGCGAGTATTGCAATTGAAAGCATCTTAATAATGCAAACGTTTGCAAATAAATCTTGCAAACGTTTGCATTCACATTTATATTAATTGTGGGGAAGGAAATGTAATCAACAAAATTATTAACTGATAAGGCAACTGCTATTATCAGAATAGAGGACATAAACATGACTAAGAATTTCAAACTATCATCTATTAGCATTGCATTGGCGTTAATTTGCCAAACAAACAATGTTTTAGCCGCAGAAGAAACATCAACATCAAATGACAAAATAGAAAAAATTATTGTTACTGGTACTTTCAGTGGTAAAAGTGTTGCTAAGGAAGAAGCCAGTTTTGCTGTCAGTTCCTTCTCTGAAGATGACATTAAAAAATTAGCACCAAAAAGTACTGCTGACTTATTTAAGGCAATTCCAGGTGTTTGGTCTGAAAGCTCTGGTGGTGTTTCAGGTGCCAATGTTTTCGTACGTGGCTTCCCCGGTGGTGGAGATGCGCCTTTCTTAACTGTTCACCTGCAAGGCGCGCCGATATTTCCACCACCAACCCTTTCTTTCCTAGAGAATTCAACACTATTTCGTTTAGATGAAACGGTGGAGTTTATGGAAGCACTCCGTGGCGGAACAAACCCTGTTATAAGTAACGGACAACCCGGTCTTACCTCCAACTTTCTATTAAAAGAAGGCTCAGATGATACCGAAGGCTTAGTGAAATACTCTACTTCTGACTACGGTTTGCAGCGAGTAGACGCAGTTGTTAGTGGCAGTCTTGCCGATGACCTCTACTTCATGATCGGTGGCTATATTAAAAGCTCACCGGGTGTTCGTGATGCAGGCTTTAATGCTGAAGAAGGTAACCAATTTACCATTAACATAACAAAAGTATTAGATCAGGGTAAAATTAACCTCTATACCCGTCAAACTGATGACCATGGTACCTGGTATTTACCAACGCCTTTGAATGTTGAAGGGGTAGACAATGAGTTCACACAAATTGGTACATTGAATCGCCAAGCCAGCATTCAGTATGGTCCTGACGACAATAAAACCACTGAAACTGTTGATTTCGGACAAGGCCGTGGCTGGGATGGGTCTGTATCTGGCGGCAGCATTGACTTAACGTTAAACAATGGCTGGGGACTCGTGGATCGTTTTATTTATACTAATGGTGATGCTGATACCTATGGCTTAGTACCAAACGGGGCACCCGTTAAATTATCAACCGTTGCTGATAATGGAAGCAGTGCATTCGGCAGTGCTACTGGTACTGAATATTCAGGTGATACCGATGTTCAACAAATTGGTCGCTGGGTAGTTAAAAAGCAAATTGAAGCATTCACCAATGATTTAGCAGTAACCAAAACATTTGATTTGGCGAGTGTGACCGCTGGTTTATATAATTCTACTTTTTCTGCGAAGGACTGGTGGGCATTAGGAAATCACTCTTATCATGTCGTTGCTCCCGGTGGCGAAAACCTTACCGGTATTGATTGCAATGATAATGCTGACAGTTGTGGTTGGAATTACGATATAAATAGTATTGGCGATGGACGTACAACTGCACTTTACCTTGCTGCATCTTATGAAGTGTCAGATGCAATAACAATTGATGGTGGACTTCGTCGTGAAAACCACGAAATTGAGTACACGGTCGATGAAGGCTTAGATGGTGTCATTACCAAAACAGTATCTTTCGATGAATCAAGTACTGCGTGGACAATAGGCGCCAATTGGATGTTTGCGCATAAACAAGGCATTTTCATCCGCGCTAGTGAAGGCAGTAAAATGCCTTTCTTTGATGACTTTAGAGATAACTTTGGCTCCTACCAAGCTGGTGAAGATTTAATTAAAAATGTTAGCCAATTTGAATTAGGTTATAAACTTTCATCAGACAACTATGAACTATATGCAACGGGATTTTTCAACGAAGTTAAAGGTGATACATTCGTTGCTACTCCAGGTGACCCAGCAGAAGTATTTACCAATGAAGCTTATGGAGTAGAAATCGATTTTAATTACTACAACGACAATGGCTTTTCAATAAATCTAAATGCTACTTTGCAAGAAACAGAAGTCACAACTCATAGCGTTCCTCTTGTTATAGGTAATGAATCACCAAGACTTCCAAATTATCAAATACGCATGACACCAAGTTATGATATCGAGTTTGACAATGGCATGTATGCAACCTTATATGGCACACTTAGCGCAGTAGATGATCGTTTCAGCGATGCATTAAATACTTCTGAAGCAGTTTTAGCGGGTTATGAAAAAATTGATCTTGGTATGATTTTAAACCTTACAGATGAAGTTCAAATACAACTATCTGTGAATAACTTAACCAATGAAGAAGGTTTAACAGAAGGTGACCCTCGTGACACCTTATCATCAAATGGTCGTTACATCTTAGCGCGAACAATTGATTTTAGTGTAAGTTACGAGTTCTAGTATCATTTATCAGGCAACACGAACTCATTAATAAGGGAGTTCGTGTTGCCTGATATAAAATGTGTCCAAAAGGTGCTTGCTGTTCATTATGTGATTCTTTATAGTGTTTTAAATTGGAGGAATTATGTTTATAAAAATCAGTAAGTTCATATTAATAGCTATTTTTACATTGATACTAGTTCATCGTGCAGTGGCCGAAAATATTACACCGGCTCCGTTAGTTTCTATAAAATCTCATGATGATTTTTTCACTAATATTAAGCAATATTGCGGTCAGGCCTTTGAAGGAAAAATCACGGTAGATAACTCAAACAGTGACAGTTTTGCCAATAAAAAACTTATCATGCATGTTCGAAGATGTACAAATGTTCAGCTTCAGATCCCTTTCCATGTGGGCGATGACGCTTCAAGAACATGGCTTATATCTAAAACAGGTTCAGGCTTATCGTTAAAACATGATCATCGTCACAAAGATGGAACAAGCGATGTTTCAACCATGTATGGAGGACATACACTAGACTCAGGCTGGCCTGAGGTACAATCCTTCCCAGCCGATCAATATTCCAAAGAGCTTTTTGTTAAACAAGGCATTCCTCAATCAATAGGCAATACATGGCAAATGTATATTTACCCGACTAAATTTACCTACCGACTGACTAGAGAGGGAAGAGAGTTTCGTGTAGATTTCGATTTAACAAGTCCAATATCTCCACCACCTGCTCCATGGGGCTATAAAGAGTAAAAATGAAATTAATTAACATAAAAAGAATCGATTACTGATATAAATCAAGACATATAATACATTGCTGTGTTCAAATTCAACACACCATTTTAGTAAATGATATTGTCTTTCAACAGAGACAAATAAATGTAAATTCTTATGAATAAAACAGCAAAAAAGTTATTGTTATTATTAGCAGCATTCTTTTTATTTATTGGTATAAAGAGCTACCAACATACAACAGCATATACTGAATTAACGGATATTCAAACAATTAAAGGCACTATACTTCAATTGCATTGTCCGCCAAAAGGCGCAGCATCATTAAGCCTTAGCGACTCTGATTTTACTTATAATTTATCGATTAAATTTAGGACTGATTATTGTGATGACAAAGGTTCACCCGTGCTGTTAGGTAAAGAGATCACTATGCAATCAGTGCAAGTAAATGGCGATTTCTATCAAGTTTATCAAATAAAAGAAAATGATAAGGTAATTCTACATCCTAAAGATGTCGAGGCAGATCAATCCAGTGCAACATTTGGCCTATTTTTATTAGCATTTTTATTGATTGCCTTAGTTGTATATAAAAGCCGTACTGTTACCAATAAGTTATAATATTTTCAACAAATTAAAGTACTTTCATCAAATTGAAATAAAACCATAAGACATTTTATATGAATAATAAGAAAAAAATCATTGCTAGCCTTTTTTTAATAATAACGCTGACTGCTTGTTGTGGAGGAGATCCTGCCATAAAAAAGATAGATAGTTTTATTTCTAAGCAATCAATAGATAAAGCAGATCCAGCTTGGAAAACTAAGTTAAGCAAACCGCCATTGCTTACCTTTACCCAAGGAAAGGATTACTTTTGGGAGCTGCAAACAAACCAAGGTAACCTCACTATCAAGCTATTAACCGATTCAGCACCTATGCATGTTTCTAGTACGGTTTACTTAACTAAACTTGGTTTTTATGATGGCTTAACTTTTCACCGTGTTATTCCAGGTTTTATGGCGCAAGGGGGTGACCCAATTGGAAATGGTACTGGTAACCCTGGTTATAAGTATGATGGCGAGTTTGAGGGTGAGATAGGTCATAGCGAACCGGGTGTTTTAAGCATGGCTAATTCTGGACCTGGCACTGATGGTAGTCAATTTTTCATAACCTTTATACCTACACCTTTTTTAGATGGAAAACATACTGTTTTTGGGCAAGTTGTCACAGATTTAGAAGATAGCTTAACTAAAATTGAAGCGTTAGGTAGTCGGCGTGGCAAAACCAAGGAAACCGTTAAAATCATTAAAGCAACAGTCCGTATAGCCAGCAGAAAATAAACGATCAACCTCACCATCGCTGGCAGTGAGGATATTAAAGGTATTGCTGACTAAAATAATGTAAAAGTTGGCATTTTCAGGTCAAAACATTTTAAATAATATATTATAAATCACTAAATTTAGTGATAATGTAGACCCACATGGGTAATTGCGGTTTGGGTAATTAATGACAATTAGAACAATGATTTTTTCTGGCTTAATCTGCCTAATTTTGCTCCCTTTGGTTAGCCATGCAAAAGTTGATTATATCAGCCTCCATGAAATAGAGTCGTCAGAACGCCAGCCTTTGTCAGTAAAACTTAATATCGTTGAAAAACATCAAGAGAGCCAATTAAAATTCACCTTATTGAATCAAAACACTGAAACTACATTAGATTATCAACGCATAAATAATTACATGTTAAGACTAAAAAGCCCCCATTATATTATTGGTAAAGCGTCAATTTTAGTGTATGAATTTGAACAATACACTTGGATAAAAACAAATTCAGTTGATATTTCCAACACACTAATCGCTACTGAAATAGACCAAAAAACATTATCAAATGTTCCAAAAATAAAAACACAATGTCTATTAATTCACGAACCTAACGAAACACTTTGGAGTATAGCGAGCCGATACAAAGACAATTGGAATGTTGATGTTTTTAGCGCCATGTTAGCCATTTATAAAAGTAATCTAAACAAATTTGCTAAACAGCATATTGGGCAACTCATCAATAGCGTAGAATTGGCTTGCCCTAGCACAAAAACACTCACCATGATGGGAGAAAAAGCAGAAATGAAAGCAGAGTTTAATCGATTAAATAATAGTTCATCACAATAAAGTAGCTATTTATTTCCTCTGTATTCCACCCACTAAAAAGCCGACAGTATCGTCGGCTTTTTCAATGAGTTAAGAACTAAAACGGCATTTTCATCCCTGGAGGTAATTGCATACCGCCAGTTAAAGCACCCATTTTATCTTTATTTTGCTCTTCTACACGACGCACAGCGTCATTTACTGCTGCTGCGAGCAAATCTTCAATCATATCCTTATCATCTTCCATTAAGCTTGCATCAAGCTCAACTTTACGCACGCTATGGCTACCTGTCATAGTTACTTTAACCATGCCTGCGCCAGATTCACCAACAACTTCCATATTGGCTAACTCTTCTTGAGCCTTTTGCATTTTTGCTTGCATTTGTTGGGCTTGCTTCATTAAATTGCCCATGCCACCTTTCATCATTATGTCTCTCCGATAAATTATATTTTCTAAAAAGAAGTGTTCAAAATAAATTTGTTGCCTGTAGTATATCAAGATGATGAACAAGCAACATTATAAAAATGTAATTAGCAAGATAGATCACTAAATTGCAGAAATGGTTTCATCATCCAAGTTTGCTTGGAATGTTTGCACTAAACCTTGCACTATTTCATCCTTCATCAATAATTCTTTTGCATAATCATAGCGTTTATCATTTATATGCGATTGAATTTTATAGGGATCAGCTACTGTTTGTTCAACTATATTTATAGTGACTTTAATTTCACGTGATAAAAATTGACTGATGCTATGCTGTAGCTGTTGTTGCGCCGTCTCATTATATAAGTGTTTGGTGGCTTGATCTAAGCGTAAAATTAAATTGTCTTCTGTAGAGTTTTCATCGATTGTTGCATGAATTGCTAATTGCCTTAAACGTGCAATAAGCTCCATTGAGTCAATCATATGTGCCCATTGGTCAACTTGATTTGCTTTACGTATAGTTGCGGGATCTATATTTTCGGCTTGATAAGGCTGTTCAGGTTTAGGTAGCTCTACTTTTTCATCTACAGTTTCTACTGAATCATTTTTTTTATTTAAACTGGCTGGACGCGCTATGGCGTCACAGGGCTTTTTTTCTTGCTTTTCCAATTGTTTTTTACGACTACGTAGCATATTTCTTGTTGCAAGCACTGAGCTTACAGGGCTATCGAATGATAATTCATCATCTGCTTTTGCTTGAACCTCAGTGATTTCTTTTTGAGGCGCTTGTAAATTCTCTTCTACACTTTGAGGTGGTTCACTTACAGTTTCTTGTATTTTCTTTTGTGCGAATGAATTCGCCTCTGCATTTTGAGGTGCTTCATTTACAGTTTCTTGTATTTGCTTTTGAGAAAATGAATTCGCCTCTGCATTTTGAGATGCTTCACTTATAGTTTCTTGTATTTGCTTTTGTGAAAATGAATTCGTCTCTGCACTTTGAGGTGCTTCACTTACAGTTTCTTGTATTTGCTTTTGTGAAAATGAGTTCGTCTCTGCATTTTGAGGTGCTTCACTTACAGTTTCTTGTATTTGCTTTTGTGAAAATGAGTTCGTCTCTGCATTTTGAGGCTGCTCATTAATAATGTCATGGGTTTGATTTTGAGCAGGTGTTGTCTCAACTTTTTTAAGCGCTTCAGCTTGCTGCTCGATCTCTTGCATTTGTTGAGCTAATTCTTGCTCTTGCAATGATGACGCTTCTTTGAACTCGTTATTTATTTCTGGTAATGGGGTCTGTTTGAGTGAGTTAATCTCTTGCTCTTGTAACTGCTCTCTCTGCATTGGCTTAAAAGCAAATAAGCGTAGCAATGTCATATCAAAAGCGGCTTGTTCGTCTGATGCATAGGGTAAATCTTTACGACCATTAACACAGATTTGATAATAAAGCTGTACATCCTCTGCTGACATCGCTTGACTGAATTTCTTCAATAGCTGGGCATGCTCTGCTGACAAATCAAAATGCTGGTCAACAATTTGTAATATGGCAATTTGATGGAACAGTTGTATCAACTCAGCAAACAAACGACTATAACTAGGCGCACAACTCGCTATTTCTTGTGTTAACGTCATTAAACTAATGCCATCTTGTTTTAATAGCGCAATAACAATTTTATATATCCAGTTTTGATCTAACCCACCTAACATTTGCTGAATATTAGCCAGGGTAATATTGCCCTTCCCCTGTGCTATCGCCTGATCGGTTAAACTTAAAGAGTCACGCATACTCCCGCGAGCCGCTTTAGCAAGCAATGTTAAGGAACCGTCGGCATGAGTTACATTCTCGCTCAATAAAATTTCGGCAAGCTTGGCTTCAATTTGTTTAACCGTCAGTGCTTTTAAATGAAACTGTAAACAACGAGATAAAACAGTAACGGGCAACTTTTGGGGATCAGTAGTCGCTAAAATAAATTTAACATGCTCTGGTGGCTCTTCAAGCGTTTTTAATAAGGCATTAAAGCTATGACGTGAAAGCATATGCACTTCATCGATAAGGTAAACTTTATAACGACCACGGGTTGGCGCATATTGTACGTTATCAAGAATTTCTCTAGTATCATCTACTTTGGTTTTCGAGGCAGCATCTATCTCAAGTAAATCAACAAATCGACCTTGATCTATTTCTAAACAAGTATCACATCGCCCACATGGCGTAGCGGTAATGCCTGTTTCACAATTGAGACTTTTAGCAAAGATTCTGGCGATAGTCGTTTTACCAACCCCACGCGTGCCTGTTAACAAATAGGCATGATGCAAACGTTGCTGCGTTAAAGCATTAACAAGCACAGTCACCACATGTTCTTGACCCATAAGCTCTTCAAAGCATTTTGGACGCCATTTCCTTGCTAAAACTTGATAACTCATATTATTTATTCACCATCATATTGCACAAGTGAGAAAGTCGCTAAGTTCATCGCTTCGAGTCGTTTCTCACCGCCTAAATCTGGTAAAGAAATAACAAAACCAGCATCTTTTACTTGCGCACCAAGACGGCGAATTAATTTAGTTGTCGCTTCTATTGTGCCACCTGTAGCAAGTAAATCATCTATGATTAAAACTTTATCATCTTCTACTAATGCATCTCGATGAATTTCTAAAACATCGTCACCATATTCAAGTTGATAGGCTTGAGCATATGTTTCTCTAGGGAGTTTACCTGGCTTACGAACCGGAATGAAACCAATCCCTAAGGCTAAAGCTAAAGGCGCACCAAATAAAAACCCACGAGCTTCTGTACCAACAACCTTAGTAAAGCCTTGATTTTTATATTTTTTAGATAACAAATCTATCGTTAAAGCAAAGGCTTGTGAATCTTCTAGCAAGCTAGTCACATCACGAAATAAAATCCCTTTTCTTGGGTAATCAGGGATTGTTTTTATAGAAGACTTTAATTGGGCTAACTGTTGTTCATTCATTGTTATTCTTATTTCAATTCAAAAAAATTAATAGTGATAAAGAATAAAACAATTTTACGAATATATATACCCAAACCACTTTAAATTGCATGATTCAGTTGAAATTAGAAATGGTTTGGATATAAGTCGTGTGATGTGCTTATAGTGCTATTTTTGAGGGAGCACTGTTGACTAAACGATTTACTGTCGACATAAATTCAGCTTCGTTTAACGGTTTGGTAATCATGTCATCAAACAAGTTAAATTCAGGTAAAATTTCAACACTTTCTTTAGCTTGTGTTGTCATAAACAGAATAGGAGTTTCGGCGCAAAATGGTGTCTGCTTGAGGTTTTTACTAAGGTTAACACCATTCATCAATGGCATTAGGTGATCAATAATGTAAAGGTGAAATGGTGTTTGTTGCGCTTTTTCAAAACCATCTAAACCATTAACAGCGGTACTAACAGTGTAACCAAGAGGAGTCAAAAATTGACTAATGCTCTCTCTTACACTTTTTTTATCATCAATTACTAAAATATGCATATAGAACTTTTATAAATTAAAAACAATAAGTTAAAAAAAAACTCACTTTTTTATTAACTTTCACGACGCATATTTTAACCTAATTACTCATAAGAAAAAAGTTTCTTATGAGTAATAAATGTAACTAAATCACTTTACTTTTTTGTACAAATGTTTCAATTAATTTAATACTCGATGGCGACATGCTGTGTTCAACCGCATTATCAGTCATAAAGGCAAGCACTTGCTCACTTAGTTGCTTTCCTAATTCAACCCCCCATTGATCATAAGAATTTACCTGCCATAACATACCTTGTACAAAAATTTTATGCTCATAAAGTGCTAAAATAGCACCGAGGCACTTCGGTGTTAATGATGGCATTAGCAAGGTGTTACTTGGGGTATTTCCTTTCATGGTTTTATGTGGCGCTAAAGAAGTACACACTTCTAAACTAGATCCATTATTAGCAAACTCTGCTTCTACCTGTGCCAAAGTTTTACCTTGCATTAACGCTTCACTTTGAGCAAAACAATTGGCAACAAGTACCTTATGATGTTCATCTAACAAGCTTGTTCCTTTCAAAGCCACAATAAAATCTGTTGGAATAATTTCATCACTTTGATGCATCAATTGCATAAAAGCATGCTGACCATTAGTGCCTTCTTGCCCAAATACGATAGGAGAAGTTAGCCAATTAAGTTTTTCACCTTGTTTGGAAACCGACTTGCCATTACTTTCCATATCGGTTTGTTGTAAATATCCCGGCAGCGCCCTAAGGGCATGATCATAAGGAAGTACTGCTAAGTTAGCATAGTTCAATCCATTACGGTTCCATAGTCCAATTAATGCCATTAACACAGGCATGTTCTGGGAGAATTCAGTCTCTTTAAAGTGCCGATCCATTTGATAAGCACCTTCTTTTAACTCATTGAAATGATTATTACCAATAGCTAAAGCAAGTGGTAAACCAACAGCTGACCATAAAGAAAACCTTCCTCCTACCCAATCCCACATAGGTAGAACATGCCTAACATCTAAGCCGAACGCTTGCGCTTTTTCAACATTACTACTTATTGCAAACCATTGCTTTGTAATAGCACTAGGGTCATTTAACTCTGCTAACATCCATTTTTTTATAGCGTCGGCATTTAATAAGGTTTCTTGCGTGGTAAAGGTTTTAGATATTATAACCACAAGCGTGGTAGCTGCATTAAGGTTTTCAAGCTTTTCAGTTACGGCAGCGCCATCCACATTTGCTAAAACGTGCACTTTCAAACCTGTACTGTGATAGGGGTGTAATGCACTTAAGCCAACTTTAATACCGTAATACGAGCCGCCAATCCCCATCGCTAAAACATCGGTAAACCTTTTACCAGTAGAACTAAGCAATTGACCTTTATGAACATCTTCAACAATTTGTGCCATACGCTGCTCAGTTTCTTCAACTTGTTCAGCTTCTTTTCCTAGCACTACTTTTTTAATATGTGCAGGCGCTCTTAATACCGTATGCAAAACAGCACGCTGCTCAGTATTGTTGATTTTTTCGCCGCTAAACATGTCATTAATTTTTTGATCTAAGCCATTATCATTTGCCCAAGAAATTAAATTATCTAATTCAGCTTCATTAATATTTTGTTTTGAATAATCAAGATATAGATCGGCAGCACTAACCGAAAAATCGTCAGCTCTATTTGAATGACTTGCACTGTCAAAAAGCGCTAAAATCGAACGTTGTTGTGCCAGCTCTGCGCTTTTTTGAATGTCTTTATTGAAAAGTTCCATAATTTATTGGTGTCCTTCCTAGAGCGACAATATTGATTAATTCAGAGGTTAATTTAAAGCTACTTTAAAAACTATTTTAAAGGTAATGTTTTTACATAAGCCGTAAATTCTTCGCCTAGCTCACTATGACGCAATGCATATTCAACATTAGCTTTCATATAACCTAGTTTAGATCCACAATCGTGTGATTTACCCGTCATATGAAATGCTTCAACCGTTTCTTTTTCCATTAACATTGCAATGGCATCAGTTAGTTGAATTTCATCACCAGCACCAGGTGGTGTTAATTTCAATAAATCCCATATTTTTTCTGATAATACATAACGGCCAACTACCGCCAAATTAGAAGGCGCTTCGTCTACAGGAGGCTTCTCAACAATAGCGGTCATTGCTTTAGATTCACCTGCAGCTAATTCATGCCCGGCACAATCAACAACACCATAACTACTGACTAACTCCATTGGCACTGGCTCTACCATTATCTGGCTATAACCACCAACCTCTTTGTAACGATTTAACATAGCGGCTAAGTTTTCAGTGCTTAAATCAGCACTAGAGTCATCTAAAATCACATCAGGTAAAACGACAACAAAAGGTTCATCACCTATAATAGGACGAGCTTTTAATACCGCATGCCCAAGACCTTTAGCTTCACCTTGGCGAACATGCAAAATAGTGACGTCTTTAGGGCAGATTGCCTGAATTTCATCAAGTAGCTGACGTTTTACACGATTTTCAAGTGTCGTTTCTAATTCAAATGACTTATCGAAATGGTTTTCTATCGCATTTTTTGAAGAATGTGTAACCAACACGATTTCCTTGATACCAGCGGCCACACATTCATTAACAATATATTGAATCATTGGTTTATCAACAATAGGGAGCATTTCTTTTGGAATGGCCTTTGTTGCGGGTAGCATACGTGTTCCTAATCCGGCTACAGGGATTACTGCTTTTGTTATTTTATGAGACATCTTAATCCTTTATTTTATTTGAACAATACGTGCATGAGAATATTCTAACCTACAAAAACAACTACGTCACTTTGAGTCATTACCCTAAACTTGATCACATTACATTAGCTTAAGCGCAGAATGTCCCTTCAAGTTCCATTTTTATTACTTATTTTCGAAATGTTGCCCGCCAAGCATAGAAAGAAAAACAAACCGCTGATTTAACGATAGATAACTTCTCAACCTCTCTATAAATTTGCCATTGTCGCTTAGCTTTTTTATATTTATTTCTCGATATTGAATTAGGCATTATACGATAACGAGTAAGTACTTCATTTAATAAGTACGCTTCTTTACCTGTCTTTAATAATTTTAACCACGTAGCGTAATCTTGTCCTGTGCGGAGTAATGGCATGGAAATATCATCAAATGCACTACGTCGAAGCATTACTGTAGAACATCCAAGCGTAGCCTTTTTCTTAAGCATATCCTCATAATTAAAAGTTATGCTCGATTGATTAGTATCAACAGTTTGATTTAACGGCCTTCCCTGCTCGTCAACTAATTCATATGCAGTAAAAGAAAAGTCTACTTCACTCCCCATAAATGACAGCTGCTTTTCTAGTTTATCCGGTAGCCAGAGGTCATCGCTATCTAAAAAAGCAATATACTCTCCCGTAGCATATTTAAGCGAGTTGTTACGAGATACAGCAGCACCTGAGTTAGCGTGGTTTTTCAGCACTTTGATTCGACTATCTTTTGTTGATATTTTATTAAGTAAATCAACGGTACCATCAGAAGAACAATCATCTGTTATTAGTAATTCCCAATCGCTAATTGACTGGAGAAGTATTGAGTCTATAGTTTCTCTAATCAAGTCTATAGAATTATATGTCGCGATAATTATCGTAAATAATGGCTTTTTATTTATTTCAGTATTCATTAGTTTTTTGCTTCATTTGTACTTGTAATATTAGTTTTTCGATTTTTTATAAATTTGTCACACAAGGTTTTTCCTTGGTTCATCATGGGATTTTCGATAAACCGAAATGTATAGTAACTTGCAATTAGTGTAAGAAAACCTGCCATGATATATGCATATAATAATTGAAAACCTAACACGTCGAACAAAAAAACGACTGGGCTTGCGAAGATAGGGTGCAATAAATAAATAGAATAACAACCCTGCCCTAAAAATAGTAAAATATTATTCATTAAACCGTCTAGTTTAAAGTCACAAATAAAAATCATAGAAACAATAACTAACATTAAGAAAGAAAAAATAAATCTTTCTTTTCCTGTAACAATTGATGATTGATTGCCTGCTACTGGATAAAAAACAAAAACCATTATTGACAATAATAATACGAATAACGAAAGGTTTTTAGGGACTATTTTTTTGATGTGCTCTGCATACCAACCTAGAAGAACTCCGCTCATAAATAAAAACACTTGATTTAGTGGGTTCACATATAAAGTCCACTGTTCGGCTAAAGTTATCTCATTTGATAGTAGTAAAAAAGCGAACAATGAACCTAATACCAAGCTAATAACAAAGGTTATGATTAAGGGTTTATCTGTCTTATAACTTAATAAAAAAACAATTGGAAGAATACTGTAAAAAACAACTTCATTTCCTATAGACCAGGCCCCTGTAGTTATATAAGAAGATGGAGAAACAAAACCGAATAATAATGTGATATTAAGAAACAACTGGTAAGCGGTAACATCTATAGGTGTACCTTTAATTACATATATGGCTATTTTTATTCCGATACCTGCAAGTATTGCCAGCCAAAACAATGGAAATATTCTAAATATTCTTTTGATTAAAAACCCAAACACAGCGCCTTTAGTGGTAATTTTATTTTTATAAACTAGCGCTAGACTTAAACCACTTAATATATAAAATGCGGCTACAGCATATACACCCAATTTACCTAATAAATTATCAACTTCGACACCGCCGCTGTACCAGCTAGTATAATGATAAAACATTACAGATAGAGCCATTAAACCTCTAAAGTAATCAAGAGATTCAATTCTTTTCATTCTAAAGGTACCTTGCATCTATTTTGTTTATTGTTTTAAATTGCTCTTTACTATTTAATATTAAAAAATAAAGACAACAGAAGAAATAGTAGTTTGAAAATAAGCCTACAGATTGAGACAAACTCGAAAATAACATAACAAAGAAAAACATTATAATGTTCATATTTAGTTTACGCAGTAATCTGAATAATATAAACGCAGTTACAAATAAACCTAACTCAACCGTAAACTGCAAAGGAAAGTTGTGGATACTCTGAGCACTTCCAATAGTTCCATACTTTGCAGACTCTAACATCTGTAGAGTATTACCGAACCCAATCCCGAGGCCATAGGAGGAAATCAGGTCTTGCAGAGAAAATATAATCATATCGGTTCTGTTCGAAATGGAGCCATAAAGATCCCCAAAAGGATCTAAAGTGATGATCCTTACTATAGGTTCTAATATGAGTTCTAATAGCGAATACTCAGCGCCTGGAAACTGAATTTTATAATCAGCTAACCAATAAAGTGAAAATATTATGGCTAAGCTAGAAATGGCCGTTGTTAGAATTTTTATTTTTTTGGGGATATTTTTATTAAAAATAAAAAAGTCGACCATTACCAACATGAATAACGCGAGAACAATAATTTTGGCATCGTTAAAAAATGCAACTATTGATACAAAAAGCAATATCAGTATTTTATATAAAAATTTACTTTCAACTGCAAATAAAATAAATACAAAACTAGATAAAACAAGAGAAAAGTCATTCTCTATCTTATGAACCCCTCTAATTGCATAGGGCACATTTTCAATGTTAGGAAATGAAAAACCAAGTAAATCAAGTATTCCTGAGAATACAAATAAATAGAAGCTAAAATGTAAAAAATTAAAAACTACTTTTGGTCCTAAAACACAGTAAATAGTTTTAACACTATAAAAAAATAAAATAATGATTAAATAATGAGTGAAAAAAACTATATTTATTACTTTTAAACTATAGGTTGAGAGTAATAATCCCAAAAGTGATAAAACTGCAATAGATACAAAACATATTACAAACGCTTTAAATTGTTTTAAATTAATTAGCGCTAATAAGAATATTTGCACAGGGATAAGTAACCGATAAAGAGATAATCCGTCTTCAGTTAATCTCAATGTCGCATTTAAAAAGCTGACAAATATAATTAAAATTAGCGCCTTTGCGTAATGTTTTCTGTTAAAAGTTTTATTTTTGTTATTAACAGTTTTACTTATTTCTTTTTCAGTTAACAAGGTTACCATTAATTGAATAAACCTTTTTCTTTCAAATCAATATATCTTTCAATATTTCTTTCAGAGAATACTTTTGCAGGGTGACCTCCAGCAATAGCATATTTAGGAATATCATTAACAACAACACTGCCAGCTTGTATAATGGCTCCTTCCCCTATTGTAACTCCTCCCAGAACAGTGATATTACGACCTATCCAGACATTATTATCAATAATTATGTCTTTAACAATATATGTATCATCATACGGGATGGCATCACCGTTGTAATTATGTGAGTCTGTAATAAACTCACAACCAGAACCTGAATGAAAGTTGTCACCAATTCTGACATTTCCTTTACCCAGTACTTTAAGCCCATTAAAGTGCGTATTTTTACCTAATATAGTTTTACTATTAAAACGTGTATAACCATTAACTTTAGGTTTGTTTTTCGAAGATTTTAAGGTTCTTATCGATAATATAGTAAAGAAAGTAGTTATCATTTTTTTAATAAAGCGTTTCATTTTAATACAGACACCTTAGACTTACTTTCGAAAAACTGATAAACATTTTCAATTTGAGTACGATATTTGTTCGATATAATATTAAATGGTAGATAAATAGCGACAGCAGTACTTTGCTCTGAATATTCCGATAGATTATATAATGCTGTTGAATAAAAAGATAATAATACGGCTGGTACCTCTCTATTTTTTTTAATGTAGTCCTCTATTGGCTGATCTAGCTTTTTAATAGAGACCCTATTATCTAGTGCCGCAACTTGATTATAGTTATCACTATGTTCTGCTCTGTGTGGTATATATTCAATGTTTTTAAACTGATTTTCAGGATATTTTGATAACGCTTTTGATATGTAAAATAAATAGTCTGCACAGTTAATGATCTGTTTTTCAACTAAGGGAGCACCAATAAACATAATTGTATCGGTGATCTCCTTAACCATTGAGCTATTACTATTTTTTGATCTTAAGTTAATTACATTTAGTACGTCAGACTCTACGGGGAAATAAGTATAAAACGTTGGGCGAAAACATTTGCACTCGAATAAGGAACGCTTTGTTGTTATTTTTTTTTCTAATTGATTAAGCACTGTTAGTGTTGCAAAACCATCGTCGATTACGTTTACCTTGCTTGGGCTAATACTGTACGCAACAACTTTCATCCAAATAGAACGCCAGTCACCCAAAAAACAGCGACAAGCCCGCCATTTTAAAGAAGTAAAAAACAACGTCAATCTAATGATTGAATAAAACAATGCTAACTTGTCACTTTTCTTTATGTTAATAAACTTAAGTGCACCTGAAAAATTCAGGGTTAAATCTGATAATTGACGATCGTTATCAATTTCACCATTTAGTCTAACGACTATTACCGGAACTAATTTTTTTAATTTTATTAGCGTCACGGCATTGTTAAATTGTAATGGTGACTCTACAAAAAATATACTATCAACTTTCATTAAACTGTCTTTTATTTTGGTGGTATTTAACTAAAATAAACGTAATTAAAAATAGTAAAAACCAACTAGTTAATAAAGAATATGCCGCGCCAAAGCTTTGGTATTGGCCAATAAGTATAGGTGCTATACATACATGAATAGCTACGGATAGAACCGATGGTATTGATAGTAAATAGCTTTTTTCAAAGAAATGTAAGTAATTAACAATTAAAAAATATGCGCCTTGAAAGCTATAAGCCATACAAATTATAGGCACAACAAGTTTGAATGGTTTATAGCTTTCAGGTAACAAGTATTCTATAGCTAACATACCTAATAAAGAGCAAAGAACACATAAAATTACTAATCCCAATACAGCATAACCCACAATATTATTTGTCGTTTTATTATCATGAAGTCTTTTCAATATAAATGGCGACCAAAATTTATTAAAAGACATGACTATAATACTCACTGTTAGTCCTATTTGTAATGCCGCTGAGTAACCGGCAACAGCTACTAAGCCAATTTGACTTGCCAGTATTAAGCGGTCGTAACCAAGTCGCAACCAACTGGACATAACGTGAGGTAATTGGAATAGTGCAAAACGCATATTTTCAAAATACAAAGGGAACGTTATATTTTTAATAACTTTATCACGATAGATACAATAGCCATGAAGTAACAATACAGTAGCATTAACTAAGCTCAGAAGTGCCCAAATATCTTCTATCATTTGTTTTTCTACAACAATGATTAATAAAGAAAAATAAAGAACGGTATGGCTAAACTGAAGTAACGAATAGGTTAAAACGTTACCTTTGGCTTGGTAACGAGCAAGATTAATAGCAAAAAAGCTTTGTAACATACCGCAAATTATTAAGTAAAAAAAATCTGAATCATTAATGCCTAAATCATGAAGATTAAATATATTCAAGTTCAATGTGGTGAATAGTAACGAAAGTAGAATACATCCATTAAGTAAAACAACTAATAGGGATGATATAAATGAAGAACGCCACTCTTTGTCTTTAACTACGTCTAAAATGACTTTTGATGTGACTCCCATCACACAAAATGCAAAAGAAAATTGTAAAAATAAGTGCCCCATAGAATAGCTACCAAATGCAGTTTCACTGACTGAGTTAGCTACATAGGGAAGGGTTAATAATGGTATTGCTTTGTTAAGTACATCACCAAGAAAGTAACCAAATACCTTTTTTATATGGGGGTTATTTCGGAAATTAAGAACATTCATAAATAAACTTAAGCGCTTTTGTCAGCTAAAATTTCCGCAAATTTAAAGTCTATTTCACTATCAATATCTACAGAGGCATTTCTACTCATTTTATAAGCAAAGACTTTATCCCCTTGGATAAAACTATTAGTTACCTTTAATGATGGGATTGACGATATATAGATGGCACCGTTAAGCCTAAAATATGTTGGTAAGTCTTGGCTTCTGACATTTTTATATTTGTCTGGTAAAAATGATGCCAACGAATTATCCGCCGGTAAAGTGTTACACCAAATAGGAGAATGCTCTGTCTCACATACTGAAACAATACCATTTGCCTTTTGCTCTACATATTGATCCAAGGCTTGATTAATATGTTCTGCTGTTCTGAGAGGAGATGTCGGTTGAAGTAATATTACGATATCGAATGTTTCACCTGCTGATACAAGCATATCAATGGTGTGAGTAACAACATCTACTGATGAAGCGGTATCATTAGATAATATTTTTGGCCGGTAAAATGGAACTTCTGCACCATGTTTTTTTGAAATAGTAGCTATTTCGCTGTCATCAGTTGAAACCACAACTTTATCTATATAGTTTGAATTTAACCCCGCTTCTATTGACCAACCGATTAGCGGTTTATTATTCAAGGGTAAGATGTTTTTTCCCGGTAAACGTTTACTCCCTCCTCTAGCGGGTATTATCGCTAGAACGCGCTTTCCATTTATCATGAGAATATATCCAAATTTTCAATGTCTTTTTGCGCTTTATTAAAATCGTCCATTCTGCCAATATCGAGCCAGTACCCGTGTAAAGGAAAATTCAATACTGTTTTGTTTTTTTCTATTTGGCGTTCAAGTAAAGTAGGCATATCAATAACCGTATTATGATTAACCGTTTTATAAATATCAGGATTAATAACATAGACTCCTGCATTTACAAAAAAGTTATATGTTGGTTTTTCCACCATCCCTTTAACTTTTAAACCGTCATGCTCAACAACACCATAAGGTATTTGATAATCATATTCGCGAACACACATTGTGGCATCGCTTTGCTGCTCAGTATGAAATGTTAATAATTTAGAGAAATTTAAATTAGTTAATACATCACCATTGATCATAATCAAAGGTAAATCCGGTATGTCTATTGGTAATAATCCTAAAGCACCACCTGTGCCAAGTGGACTCTCTTCAAATACATACGTTATATTTACTCCCCAGTTGCTACCATCTCCAAAATGCGCTTCGATCATTTCAGGTAAATAGTGAGTAGAAATATAAAAATTATGGAAACCTGACTTTATAAACTGTAATAACACTGTTTCTAAAATTGGCTTATTACCTACTTTAAGTAATGGTTTAGGACAATTATCTGTTAGCGGCCTTAACCGTGTACCGAATCCACCAGCCATTAAAAATACAGGGTTGTCGTGTTTTATTTTTTGGGTAACATGGTGAATTGTTTCTAAACCAACCACAATACCGTTATCTAGAATAGGGATAGAATGAAGTTGCTTAGTATTCATCAACTCTAAAATTTCAGTTTTAGAAGTACTGAAGTCAATAACGGTAGGTGTTGTAAACATTATTTCAGAGATGGGGTGGGATAAAGGCAAATCATTAATTAATGCCCTACGAATATCACCATCTGTTACTGTACCTAATAGTCGATTATCAAGATCAACCACTAACGCAAGTTGTAGCGCTTCATTATCAATAATTTTTAGAACTTCCTTTATATTACTTAAAGGAGAAACTAGTATATTCTTCCAATTATGACTCATATTAATCGATAACCTTTTTAAAGATGTGTGCGGGATAACAAATAGTGTTTTTATCTACATCTTTAGTGATGGTAGTTCCTGCACCAATGACAACATTTTCATTTACATTGATTGACTGAATAACTGAAGAGCCAGTACCAAAATGAACATTTGATTTGGAGGTAACTTCTCCACTAATCGTAGCGCCTGGAGCGATATGGTTATTGCTTCCTATAACACAGTCATGATCAATTATTGAACCAGTGTTTACAATGCTATTGTAACCAACGCTTGCCCCTGTTTGAATAATACCGCCACGCATTACTTGTACGCCTTCTTCTAAATCTGAATACGTAGACACGCTCGCTTCTCTTGAAACTAATGTTGCAAAGCTATAACCTAAGTTTTTATATTTATTATAAAAGTCAGCTCTTAATGTACTACCTGGTAATGAGCCAATACCATTGACCAATTTAATCGTTGATTTATCAAACTGCAATATATCTTCATCACATTTAAACCAATGAAAATCCATAAATAATTTCTGATTAGCTGCCGAAAATGGAGAGACATAACCAAGAATATTAATTTTTTGTTCAATTAATATTTCTAATAGTACTGACGCATGACCTCCTGCACCAATTAACAAAACACCATCATTCATTAATTAGTTCACCTATTTGATAGTCACTTTTTGCTTCACGGCCAAGTAAGTCCCAGTAATTGATCGGGTTTTGTCCTGAACCAGGGCGTTTTGTAGTCATATTATTTTCACTAAAAACAGTCCCCTTTTTAATATCTTGTTCCGCAACGAGACTTTTTCTGGCAACAGATTTATTTTTGATCTCTGAAGGTTTAGGCCCTTTAAGTCCGTCACCAAGCGCTAACTCAATATTTCGAATACCTTCTATCATTGCTTTTAGCTGCTCAGGCTCTAGTGAAGCTTTATGATCTGGACCTTCCATATTTTTATCTAAAGTAAAGTGCTTTTCTATTATCTTTGCTTCACGAGCAACTGCAGCGATAGGTATATTGATCCCTGCACTATGGTCGGAATAACCTACAGGTAATTTAAACGCATTAGCTATCGTATCCATTGCCTTAAGGTTAATATCTTGCAAAGGTGCTGGATATTCTGTTGTACAATGTAAAATTGTTACTTTTTCTTTAAGAGTTTTTTGTCCAAGTTCAGAGTAATATGCTTTTTCAAAAGCTTGAATACTTGGCTTTTCTGTTTTTGTTGCTACATAACCAAAGGCTATAACACCTAATGCCGTTTCTATTTCAGCCAAAGTAGCCATTCCCGTAGAAACAATTAAATCACAACCTGTTTGTGCATGCTCAAGCACCAAAGGGGCATTGGTTAAATCACCGGAGGGAATTTTTAATTTTTTTAATTTTAAATCATTTACTAAAAACTTTAAGCTTTCAGAATCAAAGGCTGTAGATAAAAACTCAATGCCTAGTTTATTGCAGTACTCAACCAATTCAAGGTGAAATTCAAAACTTAATTCTAAGCGGCTAAGCATAGCAAGTTGAGATTCTTTTTTTTGAGTGTTAGTTACTTGATAATCAGCTTGTTGGGCGTTAGCTGTTACTAATTTAGATGCTTTAAACGTTTGGAATTTGACAATGTCCGCCCCTGCTTTATGTGCCGCATCAACAAGCTTAAATGCAAGTTTTTCATCACCATTATGGTTTACACCTGCTTCTGCAATAATTAAAGTCATATTATTTCTCCACAGTTAAGTCATAAAATGATTTAACTGTGCTGCTTTTAAATTCTTTGAGTAACGCTACTATTTGACCAGATGCATCCCCCTGCCCATAAGGGTTAAAAATAACGTCATCGTTAATTTTATATGCCTTGTTAATTCCAACATTTATAGCATTAACAATGTCATTTTTATGAGGGGCACAATGAATGACACTTTTAGCTGATAACCTGCCCTTTTGACGTAAGCCTATATTGATAGTTGCAACATCAAAAGAAGGCACTTCGATAATACCACTTGAAGAATTACCAATCACAGCTGCCGAATGTTTAACCGCACTTAGGTATCTTTTCTGACCAAGGGATGGGATTGCCAATACCCTCTCTGGATTACTTTTAGCATAACTTTCAAGTAAAGGAATGATACTCCTTCCGCCATCATCGGCATTTGGGTAAGTGAGAATTATCTGATATTCAGGGAACTCATCTAAACTATCAAGTAATGCTTGAAAAGTACTTACCGGCTCTTCATTCGCTAACGTTACTGGATGATAAGTCACTAATAAATAGGGTTTAGAAAGAGTAAAACAAAGTGATTTAGATAATTCAGCGACTGTTATAAAGTGACTACGTGATATATGATCTAGACCTATTGCCCCAACATTTTTAACTCTTGAAGGTGTTTCACCTAATTGAATAACTCTATTTCGATATTCATCTGTGGACGTGCAATGAAGATAACTTAATTTAGTTATTGCATGTCTAATTGCATCGTCATAAGCACCTTCAGTAATTTCACCCCCATGTAAATGAACAACAGGAATTCGTAGTATCATTGCTGTTTGTGCCGCTGCGAGCGCTTCGAACCGATCGCCTAAAATAAC
>MAAC01009472.1_pt1 | contig 24505 bp, 20 predicted proteins | sample 1115981 | NCBI WGS metagenome assembly MAAC01 (sample SAMN04961126, study PRJNA320927) | seawater metagenome | isolation source: sample BD02T64 sea water enriched with oil for 64 days | place: USA:Gulf of Mexico | collected 2013-07-27
TCAAGTGGCCAGCCGCTCATCTTCTACTACGGCAAAGAACGCCAGGCCTGCGATGCCGCCAATAGAATTCGCGCACGACGCTGGTGGGGTGTCGATTTTGGTGAAAGAGAGGTCTTCCTCTGGGGTGCCCCCGTCGAGCTGGCTAAAACCGATCGCATTAAACAGGTGCGCGATCGACTGATGAATCAACTGCTACTCAATGCCTTTGAGATGTCAGCCAAAAATATGGGGCTTTATGCCCTCGCTATTGAAAAGTTCCAGCCGACCTGCATGTATGGCTATGCCAGCAGCTTAACCCTCTTTGCCAATTACTTAGAAACAAACGATAAAACGCTGCACCTGCCGCAATTAAAAGCCGTATGCACCACCGGCGAACCCCTCTACCCCAACCAGCGTACCGCGATTAAACGCGCCTTTGGCGTTCCGGTTGCTAACGAATATGGCAGCCGTGACGCCGGATTTATCGCCCACGAAAGCCCTGAGGGTCAGATGCTCGCCTCCAGCGAAACGATGATTCTGGAAATTCTCGATACCAATGGCCAGGCCGTTGCCGCAGGGCAAACAGGGGAGGCAGTAATTACTGGCCTGCACTCGCAGGCCCAGCCCTTTATCCGCTATCGCACGGGCGACATGCTCAAGGCCAGCGCCGAACACTGCAAAGCTGGGCGAAGTCTGCACGTCATTGACGAAGTCGTTGGTCGCTCCACCGATTTCATCATTGCTGCCGATGGCACCATCATGCACGCTTTGGCCGTCATTTATGTCTTGCGCGCCATAGAAGGCATGGGCGAATTCAAAATTATCCAGCACAGCACCACCGAACTCGAAGTGCAGTTCGTGCCTGCCGAGGAGTGCGCTAACGATAGCCGCTGGCAACAAATGGCCGAACAGGCCATTACCGCCCAACTCAAACAACGCCTGGGCCAAAGTACCGAGATCATTTTAAGTAAAAGGGATAGCATACCGCCGGAAAAATCCGGCAAGCACCGCTATGTGGTGAGCCATGTGGCCCTACCCGATGGCTACACCGGCGAAGGCTAACTGAGCGATGAAAATTAGCGCCGTTATCCCCACCTACAACAACGCTGCCTTTATTACAGAGGCTATTGACAGCATTCTTGCGCAATCACACCCTGTCGATGAAATCATCGTTGTCGACGATGGCTCGAGTGACCACAGCGAAGCCCTGGTTAAGGCCATAGCGAAGAAAACCAACAAGCTCGTCTACATCAAGCAACAAAACCAGGGCCCCTCTAGCGCGCGCAACCGAGGTATTGAGTCCGCCAGTGGTGACTGGATTGCCTTTCTCGACGCCGACGACCGCTGGCCAGCGGACAAAATTGCCCTGCAACTCGCCGCCCTGAAAAGTGAACCCAGCCTGCAACTCATCGCCGGCGACATGGCAGAAACTGACGAGCAGGGCCATGTGCTGATTGAATCTATGCTGGCAAAGCATCAGCTACTCAGCCAATTTCAAGCATTAAAGGGGCGACCCCTCAATAATGCCCTCACCTCCCTGATCGAGAAGAACTTTATTCCCACCGGCACGGTGCTGGTCAAACGCAGCGCACTGCACAAGGCTGGCTGCTTCAATCCCGATATTCGCTTTGGTGAAGACCTTGAACTGTGGGCCAAAATAGCCTGCCACCACCCCATCACCTGCCTGCCCCAGCGGCTGATGTACCGCCGTCAACATGGCTCCAATGCCACACAAAACACCGGCCCGATGCTAGAAGACCTTGTCAAAGTCATGGCCTCAATTGGCCAGTACGGCGCAGATCAACTGAAGTCGCAAGGTGTAACATCCAGCACATTGCGCGCCTCAGCACTCGCCGACCTGGGTTATTGGCAATTTAGCCAGGGTAACTACAGGCAGGCTCGAAAGAATTTTACAGCCAGCTTAAAAGCGCATGTCGGCAAACGCGCCCTGTTGTACAGCGCCGCGTGCCTGCTGCCAAAAGCCTTAATTAAACGGCTAAAAACACTGAAACACCAAAACCCCTGAGCAAACCGATAATCCACCAATAAAGCCATCGGTCGCCAGCGTGTGAAATTCGGCAATGCAGACAGCTAAAATGTGGCCGCTTATAATTTTGGGACATGACTTAATGCAGGCAATCCCATAGAATTCCGCGCAAGGCGCGATGATTGAACCGCTCATGGCAGTAAAGGGATGGGCATTGCACAATAACTAACAAGGAACCCGGGTGCTCAATTAGACCCAGACAGTAATAGCGATAATGTCAACGAACCCACCCAAAAAAATCCTCTACGTCGAAAATGGTATCGGCTACGGCGGCGCTATCATCTGCCTGCGGCACCTGGTGAGAAACCTCGACCGCACACGCTTCACCCCCATGGTCGTCACTGGCCGCACCGGCCCCCAATACCGAGAAATTGCCAACGAAGCCCAATGGCAACACATTCCCGACCGTCACATTGACATCGTTGGCGCCCACAGAAAAATAGACCCTATCGGCTGGATCGATAAAATCCCCGGCCTGCGCTTCATCGTTAACCAACTGTTAGCCCGCGCCGACGACTTATTCAATTTCCTGCCCTTTTTCCTCCACCTGTTATATGCAGCCTGGCGCTTTAAAGCCGATTTAATACATGCCAATAACGAACCTCTGTGCAATCGCGCCGCACTGCTAGTGGGCAAAGTACTGAAAATACCCACCGTATGCCATGTACGCGGCGACCAGACTGGTTCGCGTCTTATGGCCTGGGCTTTTGGCCTGGCGAGCCATTTCACCCCCGTGTCCCACTGGGTCTCCCGCAATATGCAAACGAAGCTGGGCATAGTAGAGAATAGAATTAGCGTTATTTACGACGGTCTGGAACTCGACGGCCTTGACCCAGGCATCAGCGGTCAGCCCTTTCGCCAACAACTCCACTTGAACGATGGTCATTTTACTGTCGGCCTGGTCGGCTTGCTCATCCCGTGGAAGGGGCAAGAAATATTTATCAATGCAGCCAAATTACTCAAAAACAAAATCCCCCAGCTAAAAATGCTGATCATCGGCGGCACCCCCGATGACTGCATTGCCTACGAAAAAATGCTCAAAGTAAGAGTTACAGAAGAGGGTTTAAGCGACGTTATCATTTTTACGGGCCATGTCACCGATATGCCCGCCGTATACAACGGACTGGACGTGGTGGTATCGGCATCCACCAGCCCCGAACCCCTGGGCACCGTTGTGATTGAAAGTATGGCCCTTGGCAGACCACTGGTCGGCCCCAACCATGGTGGTGCCGCAGAAATGATGGCTCACAACGAAACTGGCCTACTATTTGAGGCAGGGCAAGCCGACTCGCTCGCCGCAATGATCGAACAATACTATTGCAAGCCTGCTGTTCGTCAACAACTGGGTGAAAATGCACGCCAGCACGCTTTAAACACTTTTGCCGTTGAGCGCCATACTAGCAATATTTGCGATGTATACGCCCAGTTACTGACGTCGAGAAAAAATTGACTACTCACGGTTGGTCGGCGACTAAACAGGCCTATGGATATTAACCAGCAACCCACAAAGTGCGATGCTAGCGCCATCAATGCTGACCTTGACCGAGCTGAAACCGGCCTATTGCAAGTACAGCTATGCAAAAAATCCCCCAACACTACCGGCAATACAATCAAAACCCTCAACACTATGGACCTGCCCTATTCGAGTATCCGCGTGCTTCAAGTTGCTAACCCTCCCGGTCCATCAGTAGAGGTTTTTCTTAAACGCATAACAATTCCCGGCAAAGAGCGCAGTATTATTGAAGAAGCCCTCGTCAGGGAGACCCACTTACTGGAAAAGCTGAACCGTCATTTACCAGAAGAAAGTGTCGAGCTTATTGCCTCCTTTCCCGAGTACCAGACGATTGCTACTCGAGCATGCTCCGGACAGCCTGTCGACAAATTAATCAACTCCTATCCATTTTGGTGGCAAACCGGCTTGCGGCACAACACCCAGCGCCAGCGTTTAGCCCGGCTTTGTGGTGATTGGCTAAAACGCTACCACGCCCTTACCGTACAACATAAGCAGCACATAAAACCCTGGTATGACTACCTCTGTGGCGAAATGGACTGGCGCATACAAGCCCTTAAACAAGGGCGAACGCAAGATTCCAGTTTATACAGCCAGGTCGCCGAACGATTTTATAGCGACTTGAGTGAACAAGAGCAGTATGGAACGACGAGTGTTTATCACGGTGACTTTGCACCCCATAATATTTTCGACAACCAGAAGAAGATTAGCGTCATCGACTTTTTTGGTGCACAAAGCGGTAATAAGCTAATGGATCTAATTAATTTTATTGCCACAATTGCATCCCGGGCTGAAAGCCCTCTCTACCCCAGGGGTCGAATCAACACTTTTTGCCAGCAATTCATCGCAGCCTACGATCCTTCAGTAAAGACACAAGATACATTGGCAGTGCCTTTGCTAATATTGCAGACAGTCAAACGCTTACTGGTTCTACAAAATAACGAGCCGCGTAGAGTCGATCATAAATTGGCCCACCAACGCAGTATGCATTGGCACCACCAATATTTGGCTAGCTACCTAAAAAACCAATACCCCTTAATCACCAAAGGGCCATGGCCGTTTCTCGACTTGTCGGGACTAAGCCCCCAGTGACAGCCTATAAAAACGCCAAGAGACACTTAACGACTAACTTGTTGCAAATGACTGCACAGCAACACCAGCAGAGATAATACAAACTGACCATTAATACCAACGAGTAAATTAATGATAGCTGTAGCAAAAAATTTATATGAATATCGCGAACTAATAGCGGCACTCGCATGGAAAAACATTGTAGTGCGCTACAAACAATCCTACCTGGGCCTATTATTAGCGGTACTAAAACCCGTAATGTTAATGCTGATCTTCACCCTGGTAAGAAGCTTCATTGGTATTGAAACCGACGGCACCCCCTACCCCATCCTCACCTTTGCCGCATTACTACCATGGATTTTCTTTCAGGAGTCAGCCTCAGAGGGGGTCAGCAGTGTCACCAGCAACGCCGCATTGATAAAGAAAATATACTTCCCCCGAGAAGTCTTCCCCATTACAGCCATGGTCACTAAGCTGGTAGAACTCACCATCAGCTTTTTTATACTCGCCAGCTTAATGGCCTATTACCAAATAATGCCAACTATCTATGCCCTGTGGGTACCCCTAATTATTTTATACACCATGCTAATCGCCCTAACGATTAGCTTTTTTGGTGCTGCTATTAATGTGTACTATCGCGACATGTCACAACTACTTCCCATTGCACTATCCTTGTTAATGTACGGTTCACCCGTTATCTACCCACTAAGCCTGGTACGGCAAAAATTACTCGACGAACAAATGGCTGGCGACTGGTCTAACCACCTTTACACCCTGTATACCCTCAATCCGCTAGCAGGCATTATAGACAGCTTCCAACGCGTATTACTTAAAGGCCTGACTCCCGACTTTAATGCCCTGCTACCCGGTTTTATTCTTATGAGTGTTTTATTGCCCATTAGCTATCTTTTTTTTAAACGAGCAGAAAACTGGTTTGCCGACATTATTTAGTCGTGCTGTGAAACAAACCTAATGACTCTTCAACTAGCAGACCTGAATATGCCCATTATTGAAGTCAAACATCTCACTAAAGAATACGACCTGGGGGCAGTCACCAGCATTAAAGACAGCCTGCGCCACACGCTGGCGAAAATCCAGGGTAAAGACACTTGGCAGCGAGAACGCTTTAAGGCACTGAATGACGTCAATTTCACCATTGAACAGGGCGAGGTGGTCGGCATTATCGGCCATAACGGCGCGGGTAAAAGCACCCTTCTCAAACATCTGGCCAATATCACCAAGCCCACCAGCGGCGAAGTGATCATTCGCGGCAGCATTGCCCCCCTTATCGAGGTCGGTGCAGGTGTCAACCCAGAGCTAACCGGCAGGGAAAATATCTTTCTTAACGGTGCCATTCTCGGCATACCAAAAAAGGTAATACAAAGTAAACTCGATGAAATTATCGACTTCTCAGAGCTAGAACAGTTTATTGACACCCCGGTTAAACGTTACAGCTCGGGTATGACTGTCAAACTGGGGTTTTCTATTGCAACAAGTATGGACGCAGATATATTAATTATTGATGAAGTACTGGCGGTTGGTGACTTGGCATTTCAGCGAAAATGTTTTGACCGTATGGAAGATTTAATCAAACGCCAAGGCAAAACAGTTCTTATCGTAAGCCATAATCTCAGACAAATTGAACGCCTCTGCAATAGAGTAATATGCCTCAGCAAGGGGCAAATTGTATTAGATGGAATGGCCAAAGAAGCCTGCAACTATTTCTATTCAGAGAATAATAAAAAGATACTAACTCATTTAGCTGCAAACAGAAGATGGGACTCAAGCAACGATATTGATCTGATAAACTGTGAGCTAGAGAAACAAACAGACTCGAAAGAAAACACAATAGAACACCTTTCAAGCCCAACATTTAAAATCAACATTAAATGTCATAAAAAGATAACCAACCTAACAGTTGTCTTTGGCATACATACAACTGATTTTGTATCTGTTGGTACCAGAATCACCAGGCCGGGGTTTTTACCTGAGTCAATAGAACCGGGCATATACCAAGTAAAATTATCTATAAATAAGTTACCCCTCTCTCCTGGAGCATATGGAGTTAGAATCTCATTAGATATTGGAGACCCACAAAGAAATGCGTTCTATGCAGACAACGTCCTACACTTCCAGGTTGAGCACTCAACGGTCACCCAGATAGACATAGAAAACGAAGGGATTATGCTGCTCGATGCCAGCTGGTCAGAATTAGACATTGCAATAGATCCACATAAACAACAAGCATGAAGATTGCAAGCTACCCTGGTATTGGAAACCCAAACAATCCTTATATCGACCTTTTCTATAGTGCTCTCCAAAAACATGGGGTCACACACTATCAAAAAGAACTTCAAATAAGTTTGGAGTGGCTGAATGAAAACAAAACACAATTTGACTGCATACATCTAAATTGGCCTGAAGTCTTGTGGCGACTTGACAACACACCACCAAAACCCAGCTACATTCGGCCATTACTAAGAAATAATCTACCTGGTTTCTGGAGAATTCTACAAGTAACAGACCAATTAAAACCACTCAATACATTCAAACCAATATATATACTCATCAGCAGAGCTAAAGGCTATCTTTATTTTAAAAGATTTCTCTCAAAAGCTAAAAGCTATGACTTGAAGATAATCTGGACATTTCATAACGCAGAAATACATGAAGGCAGCAGCCTTATTGACCGCTTGGGCTACAAGTATTTAGCCAGGATAAGTGACCTTGTTATTTTACATGGCAAGATTGCACAGACAGATTTCTTAGAAAAATATAGGACAAATGGTCAAACAATTGTAATGCCAATTGGCAACTATGATGGCGTATATCCACCACCTCGTCCAAAAGAAATCATCCTTAAAGAATTAGGACTGAGGCATGACTTACCTATTGTCAGCTGTCTAGGTATGCTTCGCAATTACAAGGGCTTAGATATAGCTACTGAAACAATGGCCTTACTAGATGACAAAGTACAATTTCTCTGTGCTGGCTGGCCACACCCCAGCTTTGATATAGTATCTCTCAAAGAATCGATGACCAAGCTAAATAACGCTGTCTTAGTATCAAGGTTTTTAAGCGATCAAGAGTTCGCCGATTACGCGTCTATAAGCGATTGCCTTTTTATGCCTTACAAAAAAATTACTGGTAGTGCCGTACTACTTGCCTCACTAACACTTGCCAGAGGGGTTATTGTATCGGACTTACCATACTTCCAAGAAATTCTTGCCAAGAATAAGTCTGCTGGAAGGGTGGCACAAGAATACAAGCCGGCAGAATTTGCAGACAGTATTATTGATTATTTAGATACGCCAGCTAACGAGCGAAACAAGTCCGCAAGATTACTAGCTGAAAAATATTCATGGGAAAATGTAACCAAAGCACTTATAAACACACTACGTAGTTTAAAGTAACAACATACTTTATCAGTTTGAATATGGGCGGCATATTTTGAATAGCACACGATACAAGAACACTAATTCATTGCGTCAAACCATAATAAAGAGCTGGCCGTTGCACTCACTCTTTATCCGGCCGTTATGATTCGCGTACTTTTTTTATCACACGACTCCGCTCTATATGGCGCACAGCTATCATTGCTGGGCTTACTTTCACGTCTTGATCGAAAGATTTTTGAGCCGCTGGTCGTCGCGCCCTATGCGGGACCACTGAACGACGCCATAGTAGAGCTTGGTATCCCTGTCATCATACGTGACAAAGTGAACTGGATCGCCACAGATGATGAAGCAAAGAAGACTCGACTGAGGATAAGCCGAGACTTCCTAACCGGCCTTAAGTCAAGAGTTTGGGCACTTGCGTACCAAATCGAACATAACAATATCGATGTTGTATATACCAACACAATAGCGCCTATCGAGGGAGCACTAGCTGCACGAATAACACACCGCCCTCACATCTGGCATTTACGCGAACAGGTTTCAGGAAATAATCAGCTTAAATCGCCGATACCACATCGGCTGATACCTTATATTGTCGGACGACTTGCTGACAGAGTGCTTGTCAATTCCCGCTATCTCGGGCAAGTCTATGCACGCGGCCAAACCAAAAATAAGCTAGAAGTGGTCTATAACGGGGTAGACCCGAACACATTCGGTGAAAATCGCACCGAAGCCGCTGCTACTTTAAAAACAGAACTGGGGCTCAGCGCCACATCACAGTTAGTTGTGCTAATTGGATCAATCATTCCACGAAAGCGACAATTGCTACTTGCTCAAGCCGCAGCTATCGTCACACGTCATATCCCTGATGCTACCTTCCTGATTATCGGTGATGGTGACTCGGGCTACATCGATGAAATTAAGTCGTTTAGTGAAGCCAGGGGGATAAGTAAAAAATTTCGTATTCTTGGCTGGCGAGGCGATATACCGCACATTCTAGCTGCCGCCAACATTCTCACCATAACCGCGGACGAAGAACCTTTTGGTCGAACAGCAATAGAAGCGATGGCCGCCGGCACACCAGTTGTTTCAACTCGGTGTGGTGGGCCAGAAGAGATCATTGAAGACAAGGCTACTGGCTTACTAGTACCACGTGGTGATGCTGATGCACTCGCGCAAGCTATCGAATATACCTTATGTAATCCAACTGTAGCTTCAAAAATGTCTACTGCTGGACGCCAACGACTCCATGAAAAATTTACACTTGAGGCCCACGCACTCCAAGTTCAAAACATCATCACCGCTGTCGTTCGCAACTAATTCATACCACACACTCGAAAGATTAATCATGCCAAAGACTCGCGCCATCGCCTTCTACCTCCCCCAATATCATCCTGTACAAGAAAATGACGAATGGTGGGGCAAGGGCTTCACTGAGTGGACTAACGTCACCCGCGCAACACCAAAATTCCGTGGCCACTATCAACCCCATTTGCCTGAAGAATTAGGGTTCTACGATCTCCGCCTGCCAGAGACACGGCAAGCACAAGCAGACTTAGCGCGTGAACATGGTATACATGGCTTCTGCTATTACCATTATTGGTTTAATGGTCGGCGTATATTAGAGCGACCTTTCAATGAGGTTTTGGAATCACAAAAACCTGACTTCCCTTTTTGCCTCTGCTGGGCCAATGAAAACTGGACAAGGGCATGGGACGGCAACGATAGAGATGTTTTACTACAGCAGAACTACTCACATCAAGATGACATAGAGCACATCCGCAGCTTAATACCTGCTTTCAGGGATAAGCGATATATACGTATAGACAATAAGCCCCTATTTTTAGTTTATCGGTCACACCTGCTACCTAACCCAATTGAAACAGCTCGATTATGGCAAGAGGAAATGAAAAGTGCTGGGTTTGATGGTATTTACCTTGCGCGGGTTGAAGATTATGAAAGTGTGAAGGCGGGTATAAGTGCCAACGATGTCAATTTTGATGCTGATGTCGAGTTCCCACCTTTTAGCTGGGCAATGGGTAATGTCATGTTCCGTTCACCCCTTGAGAAAATACTATGCAAACTCGGCATATTACCAAAACAGCTTGCCCAAAATACTCTCATCGACTACGAAGATATGGCACAGGGTATTCAAAACCGTACTGCATCAAAGTCTGTGCGATTCCCCGGCGTCACGCCTTCATGGGACAATAGCGCCAGAAGAAACACCGGTGCAAATATCTTTACCGATTCAACGCCTGCCAAATACGAAAAGTGGTTACACAAGGCTGTAGAGAAATCGACGTTGAATCCCAGTAATGACGAACACATTGTTTTTATAAATGCATGGAATGAATGGGCTGAGGGCAACCACCTTGAACCTGATTTGAAATGGGGGGACGCCTATCTAAAAGCCACCCAACGTGCGCTCATAAATACGGCTTTGAAAAAAACTGATACGAAACCGAATACCAGTCAAACGGTACCCGGTGAAAAGACTGCGTTAAGTATCTCAGCTTTGAAAAATGCATATTGGTTCTTTGGTAGCACAGTAAAGAAATTTACTGGCTTGTATAAATATTTTCGGCACTGGAGATAACCTGTCATGCCAAATCTCGCCAGGCTTATAGCCTTTTACCTTCCGCAGTTCCACCCGATCCCTGAAAACAACGAGTGGTGGGGAGAGGGCTTTACTGAATGGACAAATACCGCGAAAGCCAAACCTCTGTTTAAGGGCCACCACCAACCCAACATACCCGCAGACCTCGGTTTTTATGACTTGCGCGTACCCGAAACACGAGTAGCCCAGGCTGAAATGGCGAAAGCTCATGGTATAGAGGGCTTCTGTTATTACCACTATTGGTTTGCTGGCAAGCGTATTATCGAACGACCTTTTAATGAAGTTCTTGAATCTGGCGAGCCTGATTTTCCTTTTTGCCTATGCTGGGCTAACCAGACGTGGACAGGGATTTGGCACGGCGCACCAGGGCGTATTCTTATTGAGCAAACCTATCCCGGGCTTGAGGATCACAAAAAACACTTTTATGAACTGCTTAAGGCTTTTCGTGATACGCGCTATATAACGGTTGATGGCAAGCCTGTTTTTTTAATTTACCGCCCAACAGAGTTACCCAACATTCAGCAAGTTACCGATTTCTGGCGCGAACTTGCCATTAAGGAAGGTTTACCTGGGTTACACCTGGTAGGGGTTTCCCATTACAGCGATGACAACCCAAGTCAATTTGGTTTAGATGCTGTCGTCGACCAGAGGATGCCAGGGAAGTCAGCCATTATCCCTTCTGAATACCCCCTATTAAAACTGCAAGCCTTATTAGGGAAAAAGCTCCCGACCATTTATTCCTATAAAAAACTTATCAAAAACTTGGTAAGGGCAGACAGCCCTCCATTTGATAGCTACCCATGTGTTATCCCAAACTGGGATAACACACCCCGGTCCGGCACTAACGGTATAGTCTTCAAGGGTGTTACCTTAAACCTATTCAAAGAACAGCTGGCAAGAGCACTGAAACGAGTCGAAAGTAATCGTCCTGATAATAAAATAGTTTTTATAAAAGCCTGGAATGAATGGGCTGAAGGTAACCACATTGAGCCTAACTTACAACATGGCCATGCATTCTTAAAAACGATTAAACAAAGTATACAAGAAGGAAAACATGACTAAGAGAATAGCTCTAAATATTATAGTTGTAATATTTTCTGCATCTACACTTAATGCGCTTGCTTTTTATCCAGAGAATGACAAGGATTTCTCTCTGCTACCAGCCTTCTGCAAGGCAAAACTAAAACCAAGCTCACCCGGCGAACAAACTCGCTGGAAAAAACGTATTGGCGAAGATTTCAAACATGTACACCATTTTTGCGCCGCATTACATTCTTACAACTGGACTTTATATAACTTCCCTACAACAAAATCCGAAAAGAGTTATAAGACTTTTGCACTTAGGAGTGCCGTTGGTCATGCAGAATATATGGAAGTGCATTTGATCAATAAAGATTTTGTTCTACTTCCCAGCATATACCTGCTAAAAGCCAGGGCACTAGCAGACCTGGATCAAACAGCAAAAGCTATTTCCTACTTTAACAAGTCAATTGCAGCCAATAAAAAATTCACCAAGGCTTATTTGGCCCTAGCCAAGTATTACCTTAAGCTAGAGAATAAGGCAACTGCACTTGCAACGATTGAACAAGGGCTAAAACACAAACCATCTTCAAAGTCGCTAAAGCGACGGCACCGTGAACTCATCCAGTAAGCTCATTGCCCCCCTAGTTTGTATATGTCGCCTTTGTGGTCAATATGTTCTCACGGTTTCTACTTCCTGGCGCATACTCAAACCAAACCGTCACGGATACCCCCCCCGAGGGGGGTATATCATTCCTCACTGGAAGATACGTCCCAGTGTAACTATATCGGCTTCACCAGGTTGCAATGTAAAATAACCGCACGCTGTATCTAATACATAGAAATTATTTTTCCAAGAACACATCACACGGCGTTTCAAACAGCTGTCTGAACAAATCATGGACAGACCATGGCACCAATAATTTCAATCATCATGCCCTGCTACAACAGAGAAGATACTATTACAAAGAGTATCGATTCTGTAATGGCGCAGACCTTCACGGACTGGGAGCTATTGATTGTCGATGACGGTTCTATCGATAACAGCCGACAGGTGGCCCTTAACTATGATGATCCCCGCATTACTCTTCACGTACAAAAGAATACCGGTGTATGCGGTGCCCGTAATGTAGGATTAAAACTTGCCGCAGGCAATATGATCGCCTTCCTGGATGCAGATGACACCTGGGCGACTGATTGCCTGGCTAAGCTCCACTATGCTCTATCAGGTAGTGACGCCTCTCTCGCTTACTGTGGATGGCAAAATATTGGCTTGCCTGGTGGCCAGGGCGAACCTTATATTCCACCCAATTACGAAACATCTGAAAAAGTAGAATTACTTTTCAAAAACTGTCGCTGGCCTATTCATGCCTGCCTTAGCGATAAAAAAGCCATCATTAAAGCCGGTATGTTTAATGAGAGTATTCAAACATCAGAAGATTTTCTACTATGGCTTAATATTGCCATAAAAAATAAAATCACTTGTGTACCTAAAGTGCTCGCCTATTATCATTTTCACGATGGTCACCAGGCGACGACAGACAAAGCAAGGTTAGCGATTAACCATTACCGCACCCAACAGCTCTTCCTTGCACAACATTCCAGCTGTAGAATATCATCCGTGAATGACCGCTTAAAACACATAATGCAAAGTGAACTGCTCAAAAAAGGCTACGAGTGTTATTGGAAGCGTGACCTGCACAGTGCTCGTACCATCTTTAGGCAAGTGATGAAGCAAAGGTACGGTCAGCTTCGCGACTGGAAATATATGCTACCGTCACTACTTCCCTATTCACTTCACCGTCTCTTGCTATCCCTATAATGATAGGTAATATAAATTACAAGCACTCTTTGAGATTCGCCTGTATGAAAAGGCCTTAGGGAGGTACACAGTGCAACGCTTCACAATTTTAATGTACCACATGATTCAGCAACCCAGCACTTCTGCTGAAGCTAGATACGCCTGTCCACCTCAGCAGTTTGAAAAACACCTGCGCTATATTGAACACTCACATCACACCGTTGTATCGCTTAATGAAATTGAACGGCACCTACTAAACGGCACAACCCTGCCCGATAACGCTGTCGCTATCACTCTCGATGACGGATTTGAAGATAATTACACACAGGCTTTTCCGATGTTGCAAAAATATGGGATGCCTGCCAGTATTTTTCTGGCAACGGGCACCATGGGCGCAACTAATCAATGGGCGCAGGGGCGCGACTTCCCCGAACGCACAATGCTCAACTGGCGGCAAATTAAAGAAATGAGCCGTTTTCAAATCAGCTTTGGTGCCCATACGGTTAACCATGCCAAACTTACTGAGCTGGACTCATCTATCGCTACGGAAGAAATTTCTGTATCAAAACGGCACATAGAAGAACAACTAAGCAAACCCTGTTCCCATTTCGCCTACCCATATGGGCTATTTACTGAACAAACACCTGAGATTGTCAAAGACACCGGTTTTACACTCGCCTGCTCAACCAGGTCTGGCTTTAATAACAGCACAACACACCCCTTTGTCCTAAATCGTACAGAAGTTTACGGCACCGATACTGTGTGGAGGCTCAAACAAAAAATCAATTTTGGGATCAATAATCCATCTCGCCTACTTCCCTTAATGTACTATTCAAAACGCATATTGGCGCAAATTGGCTTATAGCAATGTGGGCAGCGACAATATTTTCTTCCACTACGAACATCATTTGTATTGATTTTTGAATCACATATTAATGCCGCACAGCTTGAAAAAACTCAATACAAAGTTCACCCTATTGAAACAAATACAACTTATTGGACGCTTATATAATGCTTATTACAAGCTATTGTGATGTGCTACGACATGCTAATTGCTTATCACGTTATAAATATCAACTACTTCTTGTGAATTGAACCTTCATGGATGCCAGTATTATAGTTTGTAGCTACAATCGCGCCGACTCGCTCAATGAAACTCTTGCAGCTTTACGTCAACAACTTGTTGGGCCTGATATTAGCTGGGAGGTGATCATTGTCGATAATAATAGCAACGACCATACTCGAGAGGTTGTTGAAAATGCTCAACGTGAATGGTCAGCACTTCACTACACCCTCGAGACACAACAAGGGCTTTCGCACGCACGAAATCATGGCATTCAACACGCCAGAGGCGATATTCTATTATTCACAGATGACGATGTACTACCCGAAGCCGACTGGCTACATACCACGCTTATAGGAATGGATCAATATCAGGCTGATGCCTGTGGTGGTTACATTGCCCCAATATGGGAAACACCACCACCCGCCTGGTTAACTGAACGATTTTATGGCTTTCTTGCTGTGCGCACTGAACGCACAGACGACTATCAAATTATCGACCCGGCACAAGCGCCGTTTGGTGCGAATATGGCGATCAAACGGCATGTATTCCAACAAGTTGGCGGTTTTGATACTACTCGTGGCCGCAAAGGTACAAGCCTGGCCAGTGGCGAAGATGGTGAGTTATTCGAACGCATCCTCGCTTCTGACTTAAAAGCCGTTTTTCTTGGTCATTCACGCGTTCATCACAAAGTCGAAAGCTTTCGTTTAACCAAATCGTATATACGTAATTGGCGTTTTCAATCGAGCAGAAATATAGCTCAAAGTGTAGAAATGGCCGGCAAAAGGCGGGTTTTCAACATACCTCTGTATGTTTTCCCCCAGTTATTACGCGCATCAGTACGGATGATGTGGGGGAAAATAACCAAATCTAAAGACGAGGCTTTCCATCGTGAGATTATCGTCTTTCACTTTCTCGGCATGATTCAAGGCCTCTTTCAATCAAGGCAATCTAGATAAAATACTACCAATGAAACTAACTACATATTAAGAGGATCTGGTCAACTCATGAACAAGCCCACAACTCCCATATTTATTGTTGGCGCACCACGATCGGGTACCACACTGCTACAATACATGCTCAGATCTCATCCTGATATCTCTATACCAACAGCTGAGTCCCATTTCTTTATACCGCTGCTTAAACAGGAATCAGATTTCGGGGATTTGCATAACATTGATAACATCCGTCGAGTTCTCCAACGTATGTACCAGCAAAGTGCCAGCTTTCTTGACACTGATTTACACGGAATTTCTTTTGACGTTGAAACCCTAAGTAAACAGCTTCATGCTCAACAATTTGATTCAATGGCACAACTAATAGCCGGACTCTTTGAGCTTAATGCCAAAGAAGAAAACGCTCGACGATGGGGGGACAAAACACCTTACTATGTCTTGCATATGAAACGATTACTGGAGCAATTCCCTGGTGCACAATTTATACATTTGATCCGGGATGGTCGTGACTGCGCTCTCTCTATGTTTGAAAGAGAGCACGATTTTCGTGTATATAACACCTTTTTCGCCGCTAAATATTGGGAAATATATGTAGAAATTGGTCAGAAGATGGGCCGTGAAATTGGCCCAGACAATTATTATGAAATTCGCTATGAAGATTTATTAGATAACCCTCAAATCATCATGAAGGACGTTTGTAGGTTTTTACAAGAAGAATACTGTGAAGAGATCGTTAACTTCAAAAAATCTGGTGAGGCCGGTAAAACACCTCTCTTACAACAGCCCATTCAAAAACAAAACCAGGCAAAATGGCGATCAAAAATGAAGCCCGCGCAAATTGCAGTTTTCGAAAGAGCCGTAGCAGGTACTTTGCGTAACTGTAACTACCCTCTAACCACTGGCGCACAAGCACTTTCATTGCCGACCAGGGCCTTTTGGCACTTACATAACAGACTAGCCACTCGTTATTATGAGTGGCGTCTACCACGCTGACCCCACCTCATGTCGCCCCTAAAACTCACAGTCGTTATTTGCACCCACAACCGTGCGGATTTACTGATGCAGACCCTCCACTCACTCAACTCGGCGTTGCGGCCCGAACACTGTGATCTGGCTATTATGGTTATCGCTAACGCTTGCCGAGATGAGAGTACAGAGCAATTACAACGCTATAGGGCTCTTCAGCAAAAAGCCGGCACCATCGCTTTACAATATAGAGAGGAGCCGAGACCGGGGAAATCCCACGCGCTGAACCTGGCGCTTAAAAAAGTGACTGACGGCTATATTTGCTTTGTCGATGACGACCATAGGGTAGACACCCACTACTTGACTGCCATTGCCGAGGTTATTAGAGAGTACCCTGACTGCCCTCTTTTCTGCGGCCGCATTATTCCCGACTGGACGGGCGAGGAGCCCCCCTGGGTGCATATTTCGGGGCAGTACCGTATCTACCCCCTGCCGGTGCCCCATTTTGAACTGGGTACAGAGGCAATAGTGCTGGATGAAAGTCACAGTATCCCCGGCGGTGGCAACCTGATTGTCAATACAACGCTGTTCAAGCAGATTGGTGGCTTTAATACGGAGCTCGGCCCAAAGGGTCACAACCTCCTCGGCAGTGAGGATAGTGATTTTGTACTCAGAGCTTTATCCGCCAAACAAGAACTGCGCTATGCGCCCAGTATTATCCAGTACCATTGGGTCGATGTTGAACGCCTGCAATTGCGCTATCTACTGCAAAAAAGCTTTCAGCGCACACGCTCCATCACCCTGGCGCACCACCCCAGGCACGGCCAGCCCCCCCGCTACTTATGGCGCAAACTGCTTGAATATTCGACTCAAGGGTTGTTGTGTTTTTCTCAAATAAAGATACGCTTTTATATGATGCGCGTTGCTTCGACACTGGGCGAAATTGTCGGGCACTGGGGACACACCCGGTAAATTTATGAACACCCTGCTCCCTCTGGCTTCACAGATATATCTCAATCTCACGGGTTCCGCCCTGTCTGCCGCTTTGGTTGTCGTCGCCCTGCTGTTTTTCTCTGTGCGCGACCACACCCGTACCGGCCCACGGGTCAAAGAAGAAATTGCCCAGCACTACCGCTACTACCTACTCTACGCCCTGCTTCGTCTGGCCACCTGGAGCTTCGTCATTTGCTTTCTCCTGGCCTCCGCCGGTGCCTCACTGTACTTTCTTGCTATACCGGCCTGGGAGCTAAGTTACCGCTTCCCCCTGCTATTGCTCTTTGCACTACTGGGTATCGTAGTGATATCCACATTTCTTTTCTGTCACTACCTCTTACACATTCCCAGCCTTTTAATTAGCTCGGTGCGCTTTCGTTTTTCACGACTCATGCCCCTATGGCGGCAACTCAGTCCCCAGCGTTTGCGAACTCTGCGCTGGCTAATATTATTACTGGCTATGGGTATAGTCCTTCCCGGGCTCTATCAACTATTGCACCGCGCCCAGTGGGGCATGGCTTTTTTCTATGCCCTGCAGGCGGGATTGTATTACGCCATTTACACTTGGCTTACAGGCTCGATATCAAAGCCCGCCCAACCAGCGCCCAAAAACCCGATACAAACCCCGCCCGACAGTCGCGATAAAAAACCAAACCTGTTGATGATTGGCTCTGACACCTTGCGCGCCGACCGCCTCGGTTGCGCCGATTACATTCGCAACCTCAGCCCCCAAATCGACCAACTGGCCGAGCAAAGTATAACTTTTACCAATTGCTATACGCCCCTGGCCCGGACTGCTCCCAGCCTCGCATCGATGTTGACGGGCACCTGGCCTCACAATCACGGCATACGTACCAACTACCCTTACGACGAACAATTAGACCTGCCTGTCGACAATCTAATACAAAGCCTCAACCAGGCGGGTTATACCACCACGGCTATTACCGACTGGGCAGGGGCCGATCTTGGAAAAATAAACTTTGGCTTCAAACAACTGAATGTCCCGCAAGACCAGTGGAACCTGAAATACCTGCTGCGCCAGGGGCCTGCGGGTATTCGCTTATTCCTTAGCCTCTTTTGCCATAATCGTTTCGGTAAAAAATTCTTGCCAGAACTCTACTATCTGGCGGGTATTCCTCTAACCAAACAACTTTTTAGCGACACTCATGCTCTCATTTCCGAAATGGCGGACAAAGAAGAACCTTTCTGCATTAACCTGTTTACAGCCACTACTCACGTCCCTTTTGGCTCGGATCACCCTTATTACGACCTGTTTACACCCAAAGATTACGCCGGCGACTCGCAGTTCATTATGACCAAGCTCGCCACCCCGGAAGAAATCATCGAAAAACAGGAGCTCGGGCCTGAAGCCTTCGACGTACCCCAAATACTTAACCTTTACGATGGCTGTGTTGTTCAATTTGACGACGAGGTCGGTAAACTGCTCGCTCACTTAAAAGACTGTGGCCTGGATGACAACACCATTGTCGTCATCTACAGTGACCACGGCGCTGATTTCTTTGAAACGGGAAGCTGGGGCCAGGGGAATACCTTGATGGGAGATGACCCCAGTGGACGAGTGCCACTGATTATTCATGATCCGCGCCGAAATCAGTCCCATGTCGTCGAGCAAACTGTTCGCAACATCGATATAGCGCCAACTCTGCTTGAACTACTGGCTTTAACGCCACTAAAAAAAGCGGATGGCCAAAGCCTTGTAGCGGCCATGAATGACCCAGCAGCCAAGCTCGATTTACTCGCCTACCAGGAAACTGGACTCTGGCTGGGTCGGGTACCAGGCGCTCACCCGCAACACCTAGACTATCCCAACTTTCTTGAACTGCTGGATATCCCCGACAAAAAGTCGGGGATGTTGTGCATCAAACCCGCATTCTATTCGACGGTGATCAAAGCAAAGGACCGCTCGGTACGCAATGATCGCTGGAAGCTAATGGCGGTGCCAACCAAAATGGGCGTCGTCTACCGACTGTATGACCTGCAAAAAGACCCGGCTTGTATTAACAATGTATCCACAAGTGAAGTAGAAGTCTTTGGCACACTTAAAAATCAGCTCGACGCACTGATCGCCGCCGACCCTCTTATGCGCGATACAACGAGAAAACCGAATAAGCCCTTGCCATTCAAGGCAGACGACTCCCTTGAGAGAAAAAAACCCGATGCGTGATATTGCTGTATTGATTTTTCTGGCGGCTTGCATTATTGCCAGTATTCGTTGCGCCTGGCACGGTGTGCTCGCTCTGGCTATTTTCAGCTACCTAAACCCCCATGCCTTCGCCTGGGGCTTTGTGCGATCTCTGCCAGCCTTTCAAATCCTTTTTTTAGTGGTCGTGCTTGCTACCATCATGTCTAAAGAACGCCAAGCCATACCCAAGGATTGGCGTATTCCAACTTTCGTTCTGCTCTGGCTCTATTTTTTATTTACCACTACTCAGGCTTATTTCCCTGCCCTCGCCTGGGAGAAGTTTTGGTTTGTCACGAAAATCTTCATCCCTATTGGCTTCACTTTAATACTGATTAATACCCGAGAAAAACTCTACTACCTGATTGTCACCATCGCCTGCTCCATCGGTTTTGTGGCGGTTAAAGGCGGTATTTTTGCGCTAAAAAGTGGCTTTGGCCATCGAATTTACGGGCCACCTGGTACGCAATTTTATGAAAACAATGCCTTTGCTATTGCCGTATTAATTGCTATACCGATGATGCTGCTCTGGTATCGTGAAACACCAAGACAATGGATACGCTACGGTATTACTGTCGCCATCCCGTTGATGCTAGCCAGTGCTATTTCGTCCTGGTCCCGTGGTGCATTTTTAACGATGGGCGTACTGACAATAGTCTTGCTTTGGCATAGCAAGCGTAAGATTTTAATTCTACCTATTCTTATCGGTGCGATGGCTATGGCTCCACGCTTCTTGCCCGAAGAATGGTTCGGGCGCATGGATACCTTAAATACCTATCAGGAGGACGAATCGGCCATGAGCCGTATCCGCACGTGGTCAGACGGTTGGAATCATACACTCCAGCATCCCATCACTGGAGCAGGCTTCGAAGGCTGGCGCTGGGTTACCGAGCGAGATTGGCATAGCTCCTACGTCGAAATATTTTCCGAACATGGCTTTATCGCCTTTGGCCTGTGGCTATCGTTAATACTAGGCACGCTCTTCAGCCTGACGTCCCTTCCCCGAAAGACCAAACACGTCGAAGACATGGAGTGGGTGGGCAATTACTGCTATATGCTAAGGGCTTCTTTGATCGCCTATATGGTAGGCACCCTCTTTTTGGGCCTTTCTTACTGGGATATTTTGTATCACATTATCTTTATCGCCGTGCTGATCAAGCAATTCGCCCTGCGTGAGCTGGATGAAAAAACCGGCGGCCAAGGCTTATCAAGATTTCCCGCAATGAAAAGGCCTGCGCTAAAACCATAAGAATGAGCCTGCGCAAAGGTTAAAACCCCCGTGAACAGGGTGCAGCCAAACTGTTTTTAATAGCCCAAAGCAGTACTGACAGGGCCAAGCGTTTCCAGGGCCTTTTCAACTCGTGCCTTATTCACACCCCCCATCCATTTATTGACACCGATTGCTGAAAAAGTGTTGTAGGGTTTGCCCAATACTTCGGCGCAGTGTTGTTCAATCTGAGAGTCAAACTGGAGCTTGCATCCTTCAAATAAGCGCCTGAACTCATCAACCGGACTAGCTAACAATGCCTCATAACTCACCTCATGCCACTGTTCAGTCGGGATGAGCTCACGGGCACCAAGAATTGCTCGATTCATCGATTCGTACTGAAATGCACAGACCTCTTCAATTGAAGACTGGCAATACTTCCGCCACCCCTCTGCGAGGAAGAAACACCACTCTTTATAAGCGCCCTTATCAATACTTACCTCAGCCGGTAACGCCGACGACCATCCACCAAATTCGTCAGCCTTGCCCCAACCATTGATCAGCGAATCAATATTATCCCCAGGACTACGCTTGATAAAAACGAAATGTGCATCGGGAAACAACGCGTGAAGATAGGGGATTGATAGGCCATTCTGATTGTTTTTATCAACGATACGCCGTCTGCCCGTGGCGCTGTAGAACAATCGAGATGCCTCTACCCTGTCAAAATCAGACGCTGCAGTAATGGGTATTTCATGGCCCGACCAGGACCGTTCTTCAGGAGGATGAAGTCCAGCCCAAAAATGATGGGTTTCTTTTTGTAAAGATCCTAGCTCTTTTGACTCTGAAAAGGTTTTATAAACTAATGTCGTCCCTGCTCGACTACAGCCAACAACAAAGACCGGTTGTATCAGGGAAACAGGAGAGATCTTGAAACGCGCCTTGCGGATATTAACGCGTGTAATTACATCGTAGTACTTAAGTGTTTTGAAACATTTATCAAAAAAATCATTCATCTCTTTAACTTGGTAATATTCATTACCCCTATTCTAAACTATCTAATCGTGGCCTCTGACATCTGTATTTTTAGATACAGGTAAAACTTAATCGCTGTTCCATATAAAGCTTGAAACGACTGTTATAGCAACAAACCGCGAATGTCACTCAATAGCCCCACCAACTCCGTCATATAGCGCCCTGCATGCCCACCGTTCACTACCCTGTGGTCATAAGACAGCGACAATGGCAGCATATTGCGTGGCACAAATTCACTGCCATCCCATTGTGGTTTAATCTGTGCTTTCGATACACCCAAGATCGCCACTTGGGGGGTATTGACGATCGGCGTAAAACCCTGCCCGCCCATTGCCCCCAGGCTGGATACGGTAAAACAGCCACCCTGCATGTCATTGACTGTTAGCTTACCATCGCGGGCTTTGGCCGCTAGAGCGGCTATTTCCTCGGCCAGTTCCCACAGGTTCTTTTTATCGACATCGCGAATCACCGGCACCATCAAGCCGCGTGGTGTATCCACCGCCATGCCAATGTGCAGATAGTGTTTCTGGGTATAGTTCGCGCCATCACTGTGAATGGAGCGATTTAATACCGGGTTATGGGCCAGCGCTACCGCGCAGGCCTTGAGGATGAAGGCGACGGGGGTCAATTTTACCTGGCGGCTTTCGCCCTCGGCTTTAAGGGATTTACGGAAGCTCTCCAGCTCGGTGATATCGGCATCGTCGAACTGGGTGACATGAGGCACGTTGAGCCAGCTGCGGTGCATATTGGTGGCGGTGAGCTTTTCGATCTTGGTCATTGCCACAACTTCGCAATCACCAAACTGACTAAAGTCGCTATCGGGCACAGGGGGGATAGCACTACCCCCAGCTGTAGGTGACATGCCTTGCTGCGCTATCGTTTGTTTGACATAGGCCTGAATATCTTCCTTTAGAATGCGACCACGGGGGCCAGTGCCCTTTACAGCAGCGAAGTCGACACCCATTTCTCGGGCCAGTTTACGCACTAGCGGGCCAGCATAAACCGTTTCTGCATCATCTCTTGTCACACCCTTTACCGACGGGACAATAGAGGCAGGTCCAACACTGGCCTGGCTTTGAATCTGGCCCGAAGGCAATGTCGGGCTATCATCTCTCAGCTCTAGGCTCGAGGGTAGCGCTACAACAGTGCTGGTGTCAGCGTTGGCGCCGATGGCTTCAGTGGCTTGCACTTCAACAGTCTCTCGCAAGCCTGGCGCAGTATCGTCAGAGCTGGCCAGAACCTCCAACTCCACCAGTGGCGCACCTTCCACCTTAATTTTGTCGCCTTCTTTCACCAGTAGCTTTAAGACCTTGCCGGCCAGTGGCGCGGGGATCTCCATGGTTGCCTTATCGGATTCGAGAACGACCAGGGTCTGCTCGACCTCAATGATATCGCCAACGGCCACAGAGATTTCGATGACTTCGACTTCTTCGGCACCGCCTAAATCGGGAACAACAATTATTTCGCTAGCCACACCTTACCTCTTACTCATTGTTTTTGGGCTGCTCATCCTTAAAGTATGGCAAACAGAACTATAAAAGTAGGGGATCAATTTTATTGGCATCAATGCCCAAGGTGTCGATGGCCGAATTAACCACCTCCGCCTTTAATTGCCCCTGCTTGTGTAAGCCATAAAGGGCTGCGACCACAATGTAACGCCGATCAACCTCAAAAAAGTCGCGCAACTTCGCCCGAGTATCACTGCGGCCAAAGCCATCGGTACCGAGGCTGATAAAATCCCTCGAGATAAAGGCACGCAATTGCTCGCTATAGGCCTTCATATAATCCGTAGCCGCCACCACCGGACCTTCCCGCCCAGCCAATTGCTGACTAACGTAGGGGACTTTTGGCGTCTCTAGTGGATGCAATAAATTCCAGCGCTGGCAACTCTGCCCCTCTCGGGTCAACTGATTAATACTGGGTAAGCTCCACACATCACTGCTGATACCATAGTCATCGCGGAGCATTTCTGCCGCCGCTCTAACCTCATTTAAAATAGTACCCGAACCCATTAATTGAACTTTATGGACTGCCTTTTTCGCCACTTTCTTGGCCGCATGCTCTTCCAGTAAGTACATGCCCTTGATAATGCCCTCTTCCGCACCAACGGGCATTTCAGGGTGAACGTAGTTCTCGGTCATGGTGGTGATGTAGTAAAAACAATTATCCTTGGCCTCAAACATACTGCGCAGGCCATCCTGAATAATTACCGTCAGTTCATAGCCGTAACTCGGATCGTAGCTGCGACAGTTGGGAATGGTATTAGCCAGTAAGTGGCTGTGGCCGTCCTGGTGCTGTAGGCCCTCGCCATTGAGGGTGGTGCGCCCGGCGGTGGCACCAATTAAAAAACCCCGCGCCTGAATATCACCCGCCGCCCAGGCCAAATCGCCGATGCGCTGAAAGCCAAACATCGAGTAAAAAATATAGACGGGAATGACCGGGCAATCGTAGTTGGCGTAGGCCGTCGCGTGGGCGATCCAGGCCGACATGGCGCCGGCTTCGGTCAGGCCCTCCTCCATAATCTGGCCCTTTTTATCCTCCTTGTAATAGAGCATTTGGTCGGCGTCGTGGGGTTCATAACGTTGACCCGCAGAGGAGTAAATACCCAACTGGCGGAACATCCCCTCCATGCCAAAGGT
>MAAC01015448.1_pt1 | contig 24477 bp, 19 predicted proteins | sample 1115981 | NCBI WGS metagenome assembly MAAC01 (sample SAMN04961126, study PRJNA320927) | seawater metagenome | isolation source: sample BD02T64 sea water enriched with oil for 64 days | place: USA:Gulf of Mexico | collected 2013-07-27
ATAACATCACACAACCCCTTCTGCTTAATTAACTCAGTCCTTCCTGCAACCTTCGTTTTTGAAATAACGTCATTGACAAAATCAGAAGTTAATTTCAAATCAAGTTTTTCTAGCACCATGAGCGCTGTAGCAACATTATCACGTGGAACATATGTAGCATTGAGCTTTGTTAACTGAGTTTTTTTCGATTTCCAGTCCCAATGAGATTGAGCACATTGAACAATAAAATCCTGTTCTCGTATAAATACCCTTTCAACTTGGTTTTTCTGTACCTCGTTAGCATGTTTTACTACTGACTTAGGTGCATTAGTATCACCAATAACAATGTCTTGATCTTGCCGCATTATGCCTGCCTTTTCAAAACCAATAGTTTCTCTGTCATTGCCCAAAAAACTTTGATGATCAAGGTCTATTGTAGTAATCACCGCTATATCTGCATCTATTATGTTGGTTGCATCAAGGCGACCACCAAGACCAACTTCAAGAATAATAAAGCTTGGTCTAACATCCATCAAAACGAGCAATGCTGCTAACGTTGTATACTCATAGTAACTAAGAGAGATATTTTCTCGAGCATCTTCTATTCGTTTAAATGCATCAATTAGCGGTTGGTCACCTATATCCTGTTTATTTATTCGAAGACGCTCATTAAAGTGCTCGATATGAGGAGAAGAATAAACCGCAACACCTTGCTGGGAAAAACGTTCTTCGCTATTGAGTAAGGCATTTTCAATGAAAGCGCAAGTTGTGCCCTTACCGTTAGTGCCAGCAACGGTTATTACCTTAGCAAAACTTAAATCAATTGCTAAAGATTCTGCGACTTTGCCAATACGAGATAAACCAAGATCTATTTCAGTACTATGCAAGTTTTCTAAATAATAAAGCCACTGATCGAGATTAGTGAAATCTTGATAGTGGCTTGAATTGTATTTTGACATGTATTCATCAACAAGTGATTAGAATTAAATAGCTAAGAATCGATATTCGCTAAAATTTATTACGAAACAACGCTAACTTGACCCATAAACTTACCTAACATGCGCGCTAAAGTTGCTTTCATTTCTCGGCGATCGATAATCATATCAATTGCACCTTTTTCTAATAAAAACTCACTGCGTTGGAAGCCTTCAGGTAATTTCTCTCTAACAGTTTGCTCAATTACACGTGGGCCAGCAAAACCAATTAATGCTTTTGGCTCAGCAACATTGATATCACCCAACATAGCCAAACTTGCTGATACTCCACCCATAGTTGGGTCAGTAAGTACAGAAACATAAGGCAAGCCTTTTTCACTCATTTTAGCGAGTGCGGCGCTAGTTTTTGCCATTTGCATTAAAGAGAAAAGCGCTTCTTGCATACGGGCTCCGCCACTAGCAGAGAAACAGATAAAGGGTAAATTGTGCTCTAAACAATACTCAACACCCTTGACAAAACGAGCGCCTACAACAGATGCCATTGACCCGCCTAGAAATGAAAATTCAAATGCGGCAACAACAACTGGCATACCGTGTAATTCACCTTTCATTACAACAAGAGCATCTTTTTCACCGGTATTTTTTTGCGCAGTACTAAGGCGATCTTTATACCGTTTAGAGTCTTTAAACTTTAAGACATCTTGTGCTTCAAATTCTTCACCTAATTCCATACGATTATTTTGGTCAAGGAAGCTATCAACACGCTTACGTGCACTGATTCGCATATGGTGGTCACATTTAGGACACACTGAAATTTGACGATCTAATTCAGCTTTATAAAGCACGGCGTTACATGAAGTACACTTACTCCATACACCTTCAGGAATGCTACTTTTTTGCGTCGTTTTTGCTTTCGGGAGAATTTTTTCTATCCAGCTCATAATATTATTTTGGCCTGTTGCATCGAAATATCTGTCGGTTTATTGATGGAGACAGTCCATCAAACTCTATTCTAAACCGCACATTAGACCATAGTATAACCTATTGAATATAGAAAAAACTGGTCTGCTGAGTAATTAGTTGTTATTTAGCTAAATTTCTACCTATAAAAACAGAGGTCCTAGGCGACTTTTAGGCAAATCAAAGTTTTCTGGGTAATCAACATCAACAAAGTATAACCCTTCTGGCGGGGCAGTTACACCTGCAACACAGCGGTTTTTAGCTAATAAAACTTCTTTCATCCAATGTGTTGTTTCTTGCGATTGCCCTACCCGCATTAAACTGCCAACAATGTTTCGCACCATGTGATGCAAAAAGGCATTTGCTTTGATATCTACAACAATATAATCGCCCTGCCTAGTCACTCGACAATGTTTAATTGTACGAACTGCAGAATGTGACTGGCAATGCACCGTTCTAAATGAAGTAAAGTCATGTTGACCAATAAGATAATCTGCGCCTTGCTGCATAAGCGTTTCATCTAACGCGTAGTGACAATGGCTGATGCCATGACTTAAGATTGCAGAACGAAGCGGCTTATTATAAATGATATAGCGATAGTTCCTAGCAGTGGCACTAAAACGAGCATGAAAGTCTTCATCAACCTCTTTTACCCAAGCGACGGCTATATCAGAAGGTAAGTGAGTATTTACACCTAAAGTCCAGGCAACATCTTTGCGTTTTTTTGACGTATCAAAATGAATTACTTGATTGGTTGCATTAACCCCCGTATCAGTTCGACCGGCACAAACGACTTCAATTTTTTCGTCTGCAATTTTAGATAATGCTTTTTCTACTTTTTCTTGAACCGTAATAGCATTATTTTGCCGTTGCCAGCCACAATAATTTTTACCATCATATTCAATGCCTAACGCATAACGCATGCAATCCTACCTTTTAGTGGGAGATTATTTTCGCTGCGCATTATCCTTTATTTTATGCAGTTAGGCTATTGCTTGTTAATTTATCTTAACTCCTGATTAAAGAATCTAATAATGCTTGCGCTTCAAGTTGTTGAACCTCGTCTCCTTTAGAGATCACTTCTTGCAAAATTACTTGGGCATTTTCTTCGTCATTCATTTCTATATACATTTTTGCTAAATCTAGTTTACTTGACATTGAGCCATCTTTATCAACATCAACGCCACTCTCATTTTGTGCAAATTGACCTAATCCGACATCAATGTTGGTTTTTTCATAAGGCTCTGATACATCATTCTCATCTAAAGTATCAGAAATTAGCTCATCTACAGAAAGGAATTCATTTTTTTTCTCAACATGTTGAGAACTCTCAATACCTTCTTCAATAAAGCTATCGTCAATTAAATCATAACCAACCTCATCACCAAGGCCTCCATAGGTCAACTCAAACTCATCAGGCTCTGTTGGAGTAGTCGCTGATTCTTCTTCAATATTTGCTAATAGCTCATCAAAGTCAACATTTGCTAATTCTTCTATAGCGTCTAACTCATCAACATCCTCTGGTTTTTCTTCTTCAGAATCATCAGTCTCAGCTAATAGCTCAGCTAAAACATCTTCATCAGTAAAGTCCGGTGATAATTCTATTACCTGACCTGAAGTGTCTGCTGCTTGATTCGGTTCGCTATCTAAAGATTCATCAGCTAATAATCGGCTTAGTTCAGCTTCAGTAAAACCGCCATCAACTTGATTGTTGCTCATTTCATCAATTGATGAGCTGATTAAGTTATCACCAACATCATCATTATCACCGTCATAAATGCTATTCTCTACTTCATCTTTACCGTTGGTCTCTGCAATTAACGCATCAATATCAAGATCATCATCAAGTGCTTCAACTTCAGTGTGTGATGGTATTTCACTCGCTAATTCAATAGCGTTATCTTTCGCTATAATATCGGTAAAATCAGCCGTAAGAAATGGGGTGACATATTCAGCAGTGAAAGCGGAAATCTTATCTTCATTCTCAGCTTTTTCCTTTTGAATGGTCAGATCTTCGGGGCTTAATGTACTATTTGTTTCTGCTTCAAAAGTTGATTCAGGTAAATCTTGTTTGATCGTTTCCTGTACTGCTGGAGCATTAGCAGACATTGATTCAAACAACGCATCAATATCATCTGGGTCTGTAACGTCCGCACTGCCATCGGCTGAATCAGTTACAGGAGCATTATCTGAATCGTTTATTGAATTTAATAGCGCATCAATATCATCTGGGTCTGTAACGTCTGCACTGTCATCAACTGAATCAGTTACAGGATCATTATCCGAATCGTTTAGTGAATCTAATAACGCATCAATATCATCTGGGTCTGTTACGTCTGCATTGTCATCTATTGAATCAGTTTCCTGTTCATCTAGCGGATCACTGACAGAATTTAATAACGCATCAATATCATCTGGATCTGTTACGTCTGCATTGTCATCCATTGAATCAGTTTCCTGTTCAGTCACCGGTTCACTGACAGAATTTAATAACGCATCAATATCATATGGATCTGTTACGTCTGCATTGTCATCTATTGAATCAGTTTCCTGTTCAGTCACCGGATCACTGACAGAATTTAATAACGCATCAATATCATCTGGATCTGTTACGTCTGCATTGTCATCTAATGAATCAGTTTCCTGTTCAGCTACCGGATCACTGACAGAATTTAATAACGCATCAATATCATCTGGATCTGTCACGTCTGCATTGTCATCTAATGAATCAGTTTCCTGTTCAGCTACCGGATCACTGACAGAATTTAATAACGCATCAATATCATCTGGATCTGTTACGTCTGCATTGTCATCTATTGAATCAGTTTCCTGTTCTGCTACCGGATCACTGACAGAATTTAATAACGCGTCAATATCATCTGGGTCTGTAACGTCTGCATTGTCATCTATTGAATCAGTTTTCTGTTCAGCTACCGGATCACTGACAGAATTTAATAACGCATCAATATCATCTGGGTCAGTTACGTCTGCATTGCCATCTATTGAATCAGTTTCCTGTTCAGCTACCGGATCACTGACAGAATTTAATAACGCATCAATATCATCTGGGTCTGTAACATCAGCAGAGTCTTCAACCCCCAAGTCTTCATCAATAGAATCGTCTAGACCTCCAAGTAGATCATTTAGATCTTCTTGACTGAGCTCTCCACCTTCAAGTACTTCACTTTCTGACTCTTTACTCTTATCAACTTCATCATCTAAACCAGATAATAAAGAATCTAAATCATCTTGAGCTAACTCACCACCATCAAGAATTCCTTCATCACTATCATCATCTAATAGAATATCCTCAAGTTCATCCAACCCATCATCTTCATCTAAATGAATAACGTCATCTTCACTTTCTATTAAGTCTATCGACAGGTCTTCATCCAAATTCAACTCATCATCCAATGACAAATCAAGCTCATCATCTAGTGACAAGTCGAGTTCATCATCCAAGTCCAACTCATCATCCAGAGACAGATCAAGCTCATCGTCTAAGTTCAACTCATCATCTAGAGATAATTCTTCAGCTTTGCTGTCTTTTTTAGCTGCTGGTACTTGTTTTTTACTGTCTAACTCATTAAAGAAAACTTCATCTGAAGCTTGTTTACGTCGTTTAAACAAAAAGGCTAATAATAATAGTATTAGAACCGCTGGCATTGTGCCCATAACGATTTTAAACCATAAACTTGAGGTAATATCTTGCTTTGCTAGCTCTGCCTGTTGTTTTTCTAATAATAATTCTTGCTCTCGCGCTTCAGCTTTTGCTAATAAAGTCTGCTGCAACTTAATCATATCGTCCATTTGCAGCTTGATTTCTTTGCCTTTGGCTACTTCATCCTGCATAACGCCCAGCTTATCGTTAAACTTGCTGAGTCGCTGACGTAAATCATCATTTTCTTTTAGAATAGCTTGTAAACCATCAATAGAATCTGAAATATCGTTTTGAATAAGCTCTAATCGTTCTTGTTGCTGGCCGTCAATTTTTTGTAATTGATCATTAATCTCAGTTTTTACAGTTTCTAAATCTTTTTTCTTAACGATGGGCTCTGCTACAACTACTTTTTTAGTGGCTTTTGGCTGGGCTTTTTTCCAAGCCTTACTATCATTTTCAGATTTTTTCTTCGCACTATTAGTATTTATTGCCATCATGTTATTAAATGATGGAATTTTTAGGTATTGCCCTTCAACCAAATAATTAATATTACTATCGACAAATGCTTGCGGATTTTCTTGATATAACGCCTGCATGACTTGATAAACACTCAAACGGTTATCTGGGCGGATCCGTGTGGCAATATTCCACAAAGTATCTTTTGAGGTGATTGGTCCATATTTATCATAAGGAAATACATCGCTGCTTTTAGGCCCTCGCATGCGAATGCCGCGTTCTTCTTCAGCAGTAACAGGGAAGTGAGCCGAAAGTATGCCAATAATAATCGCCTGCCATAGGCACAGACGTAATAAATGTTGCATAAGGATGTCCTAATTAAACTAATTTAAGTTATGGCGTTGATCATTATATTTATTTACGCCAAAAAAATATCGCATTACTTTATCTGACTAAGAATAAAGCTTTTCTGGAAGGTAAAATGCAATATTTATTCCATAAAAACCATTAACTAACAAGATAATAGCAAATTCAGTCAATAAGTCTCCAATTATTGTAACTCATCTGTCATCACGACTTTGATAAAGCGGAGATATATCAATGTTACCCCACTAATACACTTTATTTCGATAATAAAGTCAATGCTGCAGTGAGGCGGCAGGTTAGCAAAAGCTTAGGAGCTATAACTAAAAAACTCGTCGATAACGGTATCACTACGGTTAACGACGAGTTTCTTTATCTAACGATTAAAGTTAAAATTAGCTTAAATGATCTTTTGCCAATAGTTCAGCAATTTGAACACTATTCGTTGCCGCACCTTTGCGAACATTATCCGCAACAATCCACATATTTATGCCGCAATTATGGCTGATATCTTCGCGAATACGACCAACAAAGGTATCGTCTTTGCCGCTAGCGTCACCAATTTGCGTAGGGAAGTCTTCATCATTACGACAAACAACCACACCTGGTGCCTGCTCTAATAAGTCTTTAACTTCTTCAGCTGAAATAGGAGAGTTTGTTTCAATATGCAAAGATTCACCGTGACCATAAAACACAGGAACACGAACAGCTGTTGGATTAACAAGTACGTTTTCATCACCTAAAATCTTTTTAGTTTCCCACACCATTTTCATTTCTTCTTTGGTGTAACCATTCTCTAAGAAAACATCAATTTGTGGGATAACATTAAACGCTATTTGACGTGAGAAGTTTTTACTTTCTACTGGCTTGCCACTCAACAAATTAGCGGTTTGTTTCGCTAACTCGTCCATAGACTCTTTACCACCGCCAGAAACTGACTGATAAGTACAAACATTCACACGGTTAATACCAACAGAATCATAAATTGGCTTTAGTGCCACCATCATTTGAATCGTTGAACAATTCGGGTTAGCGATGATATTACGATTACGGTACTCAGCGAGTGCACCTGGATTAACTTCAGGCACAACAAGAGGAATATCGGCGTCGTAACGAAATTCAGACGTATTATCGATAACAATACAACCAGCTTCAGCAGCGATAGGTGCAAATTTAGCAGAGGTTGAACCACCGGCAGAAAAGAAACCAATTTGAGCTTGACTAAAATCGAATTCATCAGCATTCAATACTTCAATGCTCTCGCCATTAAATTCAATAATTTCACCAGCAGAACGGGCACTTGCTAGAGGGTACAACTTATTAATTGGAAACTTTCGCTCTTCAAGAATTTCCATGATAGTTTTACCAACTAATCCTGTTGCGCCAAGTATGCATACATCAAATTTTTGTGCCATGTTCCTCTCTCTCTTCAATAGACTTTCTCATACAAATGAGTTGTCTCGATAGTTTAAATTAATTTTTATTAAAACCTAAGCGATGCGGGACATCACTATAAGCAGTAGATGATAAGTTGACCGTAACAGCAGAAAACTCCCGTCGAACTGGGTAATTTTTTCGCAAACTGTCAAAACCTTGTACCGATAACTGTTGACGAAATATTGCATCGTCTCGTCTAACATCGTAAACCATTTTAACTAGCTGGTTTAGTAATATTTGATCAAAAGTTTGATTAATATCAATTACAGGGATACTAGCCGACGGTAAAAAATTTGCTAACTGATATTTCGGCGTAATCGCCAATTGTTGACATAATGCCTGATAGAGCATTTCACTACCACGAGCTTTTCCTTCTAAGCTATAACCAGCAATATGTGCAGTGGCTATTTCAGTGAAAGGAATTAAAGCTTCAAGAACATCAGGCTCTCCTTGCCAAACATCAAGGACAATTTTCACGCCATGACCTGCCACTTTAAGTGCCAATAAAGCGTCGTTATCAATAACATCACCTCGACAAGCACTAACTAAAATTTGATCTTCTCGTAATCTGGCAAGCTTACCTGCATTTATTAGTTTATCTGTAGGGTATTCTCCGCCTACAGTTTTTGGCACATGCAATGAAATAACATCACAAGCTAAAGCGTCCTCTAGTGATACATAAACTCGATTATCAATAGGATTATGGCTATTGGCTTGCGCTTGTTTTTTTTCTAGTAACGGGTCACATATTTTATGTTCAATACCTAAAGCTGTGAGCTTTTCACTTAATCGGGTCCCTGTATTACCACCACCAACAATACCAACGGTTAGGGAGGTCAAAGTAAGCAAATAACGCTCTGCTAAAACTACTAAGGCACTTAATACATATTCCGCAACGGATATCGCATTACAACCAGGCGCTGAATGGAAGGTAATATTTCGTTTAGCGAGATAGCCTAAATCGATATGATCGGTACCTATAGTGGCACTACCTACAAAAGAAATATTATCGTTCAAATGAAGTAACTGCTCATTAACTTGCGTAATTGAACGTACTAAGAGCACATCTGCGTCCGCAACTTGTTCTGCGGTTAACATGCGACCAGAAAAAGGGATTAATTTACCTGATTCACCGCCCTTAATACCTTGATTAAGGTGACAGAGTTCACTAAAAAACTCCCTGGCAAATGGCATATTTTCATCAAAATAAATCTTCATAAATGTTAACTATTTGACTAAGGGTATTAAAGCAGCCGATTATACGCTCATTTAGAGCATAAGTACTAAATTTAAACCTACAGCGCTAAAATTTTTCGCTGGGTATAAAAAAACCACACTAAAGGCTATTTAGGTGGTTTAATATGACTTATAAAATGAATCTAAAATTGGAGCTTAACGCCCAAATAGACTTATTTATATTTTTTCATTACCAAAGTGGCGTTGGTGCCACCAAAGCCGAAACTGTTAGACATGATAAGATTTAAGTCAACATCACGTTTTTCAGTCACAATATCTAAGCCTTGTGCTTTCTCATCTAAATTATCAACATTAATTGATGGTGCAACAAAGTTGTTTTCCATCATTAAGATTGAGTAAATAGCTTCGTGAACGCCAGCAGCACCAAGTGCATGACCTGTCATTGCTTTTGTAGCACTAATTGCAGGAGAATCCTCACCAAATAGCTCTTGAATTGCGCCCAATTCTTTCACATCACCAACCGGTGTAGAGGTACCGTGTGTATTTAAGTAATCAACTTTACCTTCAACACCTTGCATGGCTTGTTGCATACAACGAACAGCACCTTCACCACTAGGTGCTACCATATCATAGCCGTCAGAAGTAGCACCGTAGCCTACTAGTTCAGCGTAAATATGAGCGCCACGAGCAAGAGCATGCTCTAATTCTTCAACAACGACCATGCCGCCACCGCCAGAAATAACAAAGCCATCACGGTCTGCATCATAAGTACGTGAAGCCAACTCAGGCGTATCATTACGACCTGCTGATAAAGCCCCCATACCATCAAACATCATCGCGAGTGACCAATGAACTTCTTCACCGCCGCCAGCGAAAACAATATCTTGCTTACCTAATTGGATAAGTTCCATAGCATTACCAATACAATGCGCACTTGTCGCACAAGCAGAACTAATTGAGTAGTTAACACCTTTAATTTTAAAAGGAGTAGCTAAACAAGCAGATACTGTACTGCCCATAGTTTTGGGTACAGCGTATGGACCAACACGACGAATGCCACGGTTTCGAAGCGTATCAGTAGAAGCAACAATATTCTCCGATGATGCACCACCTGAACCAGCAACAATACCAGTACGCACGCTTGACACTTGGTCTTCAGTTAATTTTGCATCTTTAACAGCTTGATCCATAGCGATATAAGCATATCCGGCAGCATCACCCATAAAACGGATGGCTTTACGATCAATGTGATCTTTTGTTTCAATATCAGGTTTACCCCAAACTTGACTACGTAGACCTTGCTCTGCAAAACTTTCAGAATGAGAGATACCTGATTTACCAGCTTTTAATGAGGCCAATACTTCTTCAGCATTGTTACCGATACTTGAGACAATACCTAAGCCTGTTATTACGACACGTTTCATTTAACTAACCATCTATAATTATGAAATTTTGCGCTATTATACAAGTAATAGCCACTGAACTGGTATTACTTGTTGCTTATCACAACAAAAACCAGCGTACACTTGTACACTATAATATGATATCCATTCTAATATATCTATGACATTTTAACTTATCTATCGTTATTTTCTGATCTAAATCTATATTTCGCGTAAAATATTCAAGGTAAAATAACAATATCATCTTGTACATAGTCAAGCTACCTAAAGAATCTTCCATGAAAAAACTAGATAAAACAAATAATAGCAATAAATTATCCTACCATAAAGATGGTACACCCTATTGCCAGAATTTTGATGATATATATTTTGATAGTGAGTCAGGCTACTTACAAAGTGATTTTGTTTTCATTCAAAAAAATCAAATTTGTTCGCGCTTACAAGCTGCAAAAAAAACCTTTACAGTAGCCGAAACAGGTTTCGGAACTGGCTTAAATTTTTTGTTAACCTTACAAGCGTACCAAAAAGCTCAGCAAGCTTTATCACAGCCTCTAGCACCATTGCATTTCATCAGTGTAGAAAAGTACCCGCTAACAAAAACACAACTAATACAGTCTTTGTCTCTTTTTCCACAGCTACAGCCTTTAACATCGGTATTGACTCATAATTATCCTGATTGTGCTACTGGAGAATTCCCACAAAGTTTTAAAGCGACTTTTCTAAATGATCAGGTCAGTTTAACCCTGATATTCGAAGATGCCGCCCATGGTTTTTCTTCATTGAAGACTTTACAACATGGTTTAGTCGATGCTTGGTACTTAGACGGATTTTCGCCGGCAAAAAATCCTGAGATGTGGAGTAAGGATTTATTTTCACAAATTGGCAGGTTATCAAAAGAGCAAGCGACACTGACAACCTTTACTGTTGCAGGTTTTGTTAAAAGACAGCTACGTGATATCGGCTTTCGTCTAGAAAAGATACCTGCTCAGGGGAAAAAGAAAGAAATGATGCTTGGAGTCATGCAAAGTAACCCTCTAACCAATAAGGGTTACCAATTAAGGCCTCGTATTATTAAGCCTCAGCATGTCAGCATCATTGGTGGCGGTATCGCTTCAGCATGTGCTGCTTATGCGCTAACTAAACAAGGAGTAAAAGTAACCCTGTACTGTAAAGATAGTTCGCTTGCTCAAGGCGGTTCGAGCAATGCTATTGGTGCATTATACCCCTTATTACATCAGCAAAAAGACGATATAAGTTCCTTTTATCAGCAAGCTTTTTGGCGTGCTAGATCGCTATATAATGAGATTGCCAAGCAAGGCTATTCATTCGCGCATCAATGGTGTGGACTGCTAGAGGTATCATATAAAGAAGCACTCATTAAGAGACAACAAGCATTTGAAGAGTTAAACACTTGGCCTAATAACCTCATCCATGGAGTTAACGCAAAACAAGCTAGCGATCTTGCTAATATAGATCTGCCATACGGTGGTCTTTTTATGCCTAATGCAGGTTGGATATCACCGCAAGAATTGGTGAAGCAAGTATTTAATGCTGCTAAAGCCACAAATCGATTAAAGGTAATGACAGATACCCATATCACTAAAATACGACAGCTTGCTAGCACCAACGAAAATGGACCTTCTTGGTCACTAACAAGTAACCAAGGCGAGTATAACGCCAGTGTATTAGTGATATGTGGTGGAGCTGAGGCAATCGCAATTGAACAATTAAAGACGTTACCGCTAACCGCTACACGTGGTCAAGTAACGAGCATGAAGAGTAATAAGCAGATAAATAAACTTTCTACCGTTATTTGTCACAAAGGCTATTTAACCCCTGAAAATAAGGGCATTCATTGCATTGGCGCAACCTTTCAGAAAAATGATACAAACATCGCAACGGTCAAAGCTGATGATGGCTATAACTTAACTATGCTTGATAAGTGCTTACCTGCATTATCATCAACCATTAATTGGCAAGAACAAGATATTTCATCGAGTAAAGCAAGACTTCGTTGTATGTCACAAGACCACTTGCCCCTTGTCGGTGCCGTACCTAACGTAAAAGAGCATGTAGCTGCTTACCCTCATCTAGCCAAAGATAAAAACTGGAAATATAAGCAAGCAGCTCCGTGTATTGATAACCTCTATCTTTTACTAGGACTCGGCGCTAGAGGATTGTGCTCAGCCCCTTTAGCTGCGGATATATTAGCAGCAGAATTATGTAATACGCCCTACCCTTTGGATAACAAAATGTTATTCAATCTAAGCCCTAACCGTTTTATTATCCGAGATATTATTAAAAGGAAAGTTACTGAAGAATAAGTATCTTTGCATTAAGTATAAGCTGAATAGTTTTATTGACTTAATCATTAACGTTTCAACGTATGCGGTTAAAATAAAATAGCTCTGCACTAAATGAGCTAGTTCATTTAGCGCTCGCTAATCTGATATGGCACTTAATAATATCAATTGAAACGTTTGTGATAAGTTTGCCGAAAACATCTTGGTTATCAATCACTAATTATTTACCTAACAAGACAAAAAATAAACAAATAAGCTTGAGCTAAATCAACTTTCTTTATTCATTATTTCTCTATGGTACTACTACAATAGCCAAAAGGAATCTTTGACATGAAAGCCATTTTTTTACTCTACGTATCACTGGCATCATCCCTACTGTTAATAGGCGGTTCAAATACTGCCCATGCGCAACAATTAAACCTATCACAATCAATAAACCAAGCAGGTTTACAGCGCATGTTGTCTCAACGCATGGCAAAAAATTACATTTTACTTAGCCAAGAAATTGATACTCAATCCGCTGCAAACGAGCTTGATGAAAGCTCAGCATTGTTTGAAGAGAATTTATTCAAACTTAATGCATCGGTTAGCAATACAGATTCCAAGCTTGCTTTGAAAAAACTAAAACAAAGTTGGTATGGTTTTAGGCAATTTGTATTAAGTGACGCAAATCCACAACAAACAGCACAAGTAGTTCATAGAAGCACACTATTACTAAAGTCAGCCCATGCATTAGTTCTGAGTCTTGAAAGAAGTTCTCGCGCGCAAAGCGATCATCTAATTAATGTTTCAGGTAGACAGCGTATGCTTTCACAACGCTTAGCCATGCTCTACTATGCGAGCCATTCAGGTATAGAAGAAAAAAAATTCCAACAAGAAATGCACAAAACTTCAAGACAATTTGGTCAAGCATTAACAAAACTATTGGCAGCAAAAGAAAATAATTCTGAAATTAATGAAGCCTTAGAAGAAGTAAATAATCAATGGAGTTTCTATAAAACAAAGTTTAATGGTTCAAACAAGGGGCGCTTTTCACCGAAAACTATTAAAGTGGTTAGCGAGTCGCTGTTAAAAGAAATGAACCGAATTACAAAATTATATGAAATAGAAAGTATGGCACAAGCTAAATATTCTACTTGGATAAAACCCGCCAATTAATACTGATGCCCACTTACGTTTTAACTGCCAGAATAGCTAGCATGATTATAGTGATTTTACTCAGTGAGAAATTTTAACCAAGGCAATCGCTCACAACATAGTGAACGATTGCAACATTTTCAGCTACTTAAATGTAATGTTTTTTTGCATAGCCAGCCAAAAGTTATTCACAATGGCATAATCTTGGGGCGCTAGTTCAGTTTTGGCTAAGATAATTTTTTCAGTTACCCCGTCAATCAAATCGGCTGAAATAGCCTGGCTCTCATCGCCAAATTCGGTAGCAACTAAGGAAATTAATCCGCGTAAATAGCTGCTTGCAAACAAAGTATCACTGTCAATATCATCTAGCTCGAATAAGCCATCAAAATAAAGGTAAATATCAGCAACGATTGTAAGTTGTTCTGTTGGAATAGTTGAATTTTTTGTCATGTATATCACTTTAAAAAATATTAAGTTTGAAGTTGCACAAATCGAGTTAATTTATTGTGGGCTTGCCAGTGGATAAAGCACTTGATCTTTATAACCTGTAGTTACAGGTACAAATCCCGAAAGTTCTTGGTCTAGTAAAGTATCACCAGTATCACTAATTAATGGCTTATTGTTCAACGCTTCTAATTTAGCCTTAGTTGCCAGAATAATAATATTATCACTGCCACCGGGTTGCGCTAAAATAGTACGGATAATACGTGGGCTTAACTGTTGGTTTCCACGACCAAAGACATGTCCTTGCCCGCCAATCAAGGTAATAACAAGCTTGCTGATATTGTCGTAAGCAGTAATCGCTTCATAGAGTTCTGCTTCTGTCACATCAGAAGCGATAAGTGATTGCTCGCTAACAATATCAACGCCTAAAAGAGTGTTATCTAAACCTAATTCATTCATTAAAAAAGCAGTTGTAGAGCCCGAGCCTATAATAAACTGCCTGTCATCATTATCATTCATTTCCTCAATAACATTAGCTGCAATATCTTGCAGCACAAGCTCGTCACTTTCTTTTCCACCTGATTTAACCGCCTGCACGTAGCGCAGCTCACTTGGAATTTTCATCTCACTATAACGTTTTGCTTTAACGATACCTTCTCTAAATAAACTTTCGTCTATATCCATGACATCACCGGTAGTTAAGGTGACTAATTCTTTGTTAACCATCAATTCAATGATTCGGCCTGCAGCTTTTGGCGTAATAGCATACACACCTGAATGAATCTTACAGCCCGCTGGTATACCTAACACAGGCACTTGTTGATAATCATCCTCACGAGCAACAACATTGGCAATATCTCGAGCAGTACCGTCACCGCCAGCAAATAAAATAATATCCACGCCATGGGCTAATAAAGCTTCAACAGTTAACTGGCTATCATTACTTTCAGTGTACTTTTGTTCTGCTTGATAAAGTACTTCGACGGTAAAACCCAAATCACGGGCACATTGCTCACCCATAAGGTCGTTAGCAGTATAGATAACGATATCATTTTTGTATGGTAATAATACTTCTAGGGCTAAGGCGGCACGTGCATTTGCTTGTGGCTTTGCCCCTAATGCTAGTGCATGCATTGCCATGCCATCGCTTCCTTTGAGTGCAACACTACCACCAATACCTGCAATAGGGTTGATTATAAACCCCAGTTTAAAATGTTTCATATTCATGTTCCTTTTCACCATTTTCTACCTTCTCACTAAACTGCTCAGTTGTTAAAGGATATGGTGTTTGGTAAAAACTAGTTAGTGCTTCAATAAATTGTTGTGCTCTAGGAGGGAAACCATTCTCGATGAACATTAGCGCTTGTTGATGAACTTTTGCTTTAAAGCCGCTAAGATCTCCTTGATAGCCATTAAGGTTATCAGCAGAAGTATGAAATTTCCGCTTTGCTGCAACATTGAAAGCCCACTCAATTGCTTGAGGGATAACTTCCACTTGCTCAAATCTCTTTTGCTGTTTTTCATTCCGGCCATCTGGAATATACCAATAGCCAAAATCCTCTAGCAATCGCCTTTTCTCACCAGCTTGGCACCAGTGGGCGATTTCATGAAATGCACTGGCATAATATCCATGAGCAAAAATTATTTGGTGGAAAGCACATTTTTCATCTGCAGGAGCATACAATGGTTCATCACCACCTTTGATTAAACGTGTATTGTATTGTTTAAAAAAAAGGTTATCGAAAAGGGAAATAAGATCTTGATAGCAGTGCTGCATAAATTTAGCAAATTAGCTGGAATTAATGTCGGCTAGTATAACGAAAAATGGCGATTGTTACATTGCCATTTCCATTTTTTTACTATGATAGAGCCCATTTAAAAAGCTTTATAGCACGTTATTAATAACAACATCAGCAAACTACATTGCTATTAAACGAAATCTCATAAAAGATTATGCTTCATCTTCAACATTATCTTTTCCTTGGGTTTTCTCTATACTATCAAGCTTATGATGAATAGCTGACTTAATCATCATATAAGCACTGATCGGTGCTGTGAGTAGTAAAAATAGCGAGATAAGTATTTCTTTTACACTCACCCCTGCTTGTGTGGTGCTAAAAAAGATCATCGCTGCAGTTAACAGTGCAGCCATTCCGAGTGTTGTCGCTTTAGTTGGGCCATGAAGTCGCATAAAAAAATCAGGCATTTTAACTAAACCAATTGAACCAACAAGTACAAAAGTACCACCGATTAATAATAAAATTGAAATAATCCATTCAGTCATAACTTCCCCCTTACTCTATAATATCGCCACGTAGCAGGTATTTACATACTGCAACAGTGCTAACAAAACCCAACATAGCGATTAGCAGAGCTGCTTCAAAATATAATGCTGTACCCATACTCATGCCATACAAAATAATCAATGCAATGCTATTTATATACATAGTATCAAGCGCAAGTATCCTATCAGGTACAGAAGGACCTACCAGTAATCGCCATATATTTAATAGTAATGACAAACCGATCATAGCGAACACAATTAAAATCACAGTTTCTAGCATTGAAATATCTCCTTTAAAGGGGCTTCATAACGTTGCTTAATTGTGTTTATTAAAACCTGTTCATCTTTAAGGTCTAACACGTGTATTAGTAAAAATCGTTGTTCACAACTTTCACCTTCAGTAAAACGCTCACTGCACGGATAGACTTCAGCACTAACAGTTCCCGGTGTTAATGACACCGTGCTCGCCAATATTGTAATTGGCATACTGTGTGTTAAATCCAGCGGTACTTTGATAAACCCAGGGGTTAATTTTTTGGTCGGGCCTAAAATCAAAATTGCGACCTGAACATTCGCCGTAATGATGTCATATAACACTAGCAGTATATGACGTAGCGCTAAAACAGGTTTTATAACTAAGGGTTGTTTGGTGCTAAAGGGGCTAGTCGCCAACGGAATAACTATGGCTAAAATAACAGCCAATACAATATGCCCTGGCGACACACTATTATTTAATAACAACCATACAAAGAATAACAAAAGGCTCAATATGGGAGAAGGCAGCCATTTAAATCGTGTTTCTAACCGCATTACTGGCCTCCTGTAAGGATAATTTTAATATTGTAATTAAAATCATGCAATTGGGTCGCAGCCCCTTGTGCATATTCACTCAATGGTCCGGCAAAAATACTCATCAAGGGCGCACCTGAAATAAGAAGAACCAATGCAACTAACTGCGCTGGGTGAACGCGTTCTTGTTCTGTACCCTCTGTTATTTTACCTTGATGATGCCAAAATACAGTACTTCCTGCTTTTGAAACACCAATCAATATGGCCAAGCTTGCTAGTAAATAAAGCGGCCAAAAAATAAAAGTGTATTCGGCATTTAACGTAGCTTTAAGCAGCCAAACCTTGCCAATGAAACCAGAAAGTGGTGGCATACCTATCACAGCAATACCTGCAATCAAAAAGCCAATACCGAGCAATCTTGGCTGAGAAACAGCGGGCCCAGCAGTAATACGATCAGCTACATTACCCCGTTGACGACCAATTAAATCTGCCAAAATGAATAGTGCTGCGGTGACTAATGTTGAATGAACTAAGTAATAAATAGCTGAAGAAGTGGCCTCAACAGATTGTACGGCAACTAAAGCTATTAAAGTTCCCACAGACACTATCACCAAGTTGGCAGCTAATTTTCTTATATCTTTACTCGCTACAACCCCTACAGTGCCCATCGCAATAGTAGCAAGAGCCAACCACCACAGCCAGCTTTGTGCCATATGACTTAACTCACCCGCTTCTTCGCCAAAAATAAGGGTATAAACACGCATCATTGAATACACACCAACTTTGGTCATGATGGCAAATAATGCCGCGACAATTGGCATTGCTGTAGCATAAGTATTCGGTAACCATAAATGTAGGGGTAATAAGGCACTTTTCAAGGCAAATACGACCAACAATAACATTCCACCTATTTTAGCGAGGTAAACATCATCACCTTGTAAAAGTGTCACTTTTTGAGCCATATCCGCCATATTTAAGGTGCCTAAGACACCATATAGTATTCCCAGAGAAATCAAGAACACCGCCGACCCCACAAGGTTCATAATCACATAATGTAATGCTGCCTGAGTATTCTTTTTATCCCCACCGTGCATTAATAATGAATACGAAGAAATCAGTAATACTTCGAAAAATACAAAGAGATTAAATGCATCACCAGTTAAGAATGCGCCGTTAACCCCGAGAATCAAAAAATGCACCAGTGGATGAAAAAAGCGACCTTTTTCATCATCTCCTGAACATGCGTATAAAACACAAACAATGCCTAACAAAGCAGTTAAACAAGCTAGCAAAGTAGATAAAGGATCGGCTACTAATACGATACCAAAAGGCGCACTCCAGTCTCCAATTGCATAGACTTGTGTGCCGTCGGCCTGTACCTTTAATAATAAAGCCAACGATGCTAAAAAAGTAATGATACTTAATACAACAGAAGCGGCTCTTCTAATACTGATGCTTTTGCCACAAGGCGGCATCAATAAAATAACACCTGCTAACATAGGTAGTAACACAGGTAAGGATGTCAAATGCTGGATCATACTTTACCCTTTTTCTTTTCGTCTAATAGCTCGCCATCTACATGATCATTTCCTAGATCTGCTCGACCTCTGATTGCTAAAATAACCACAAAGGCTGTCATCGCAAATCCGATCACAATCGCCGTTAGCACAAAAGCTTGCGGAAGAGGATCAGCATATTCTGTTCCACTTCCAAGTACCGCCGCCTTGTTAAGGCTAAGTCGTCCTGAAGAAAATAAAAATAAATTAACCGCATAAGAAAGCATAGTTAGCCCTAATACAACGGGAAAAGTTCTTGAACGTAATATTAAAAATACGCCACAAGACACTAAAAGCCCAACACATGATGCGTAAAGTATCTCCATTAAACATGTACCCCTTCTTTTGGTGCATTAGCCGTTAATTGGCCAAGACTTGCCAAAATCATTAACGTTGCCCCTACTACAGTAAAATAAACACCTAAATCAAATACCAAAGCACTGGCAAGTTCAATCTTTCCAATAAACGGAATGTCAAAATAATCAAACCAAGTCGTCATGAATGGTCGACTAAAGAACCAACTGCCAACACCGGTAAATAAGGCAATAGTAATACCAGACGCAATAATCTTACGGTAATTGATAGTCAATCGTTCGGCGATCCAGTTTGAACCATGTGCTATATATTGCAAAATAAAAGCAATAGCAGTGACTAAGCCCGCTATAAAACCACCACCAGGGAGGTTATGCCCACGCAAGAATATATAAAATGACACCATCAACGCCAAAGGTAGTAATGACTGAGAAATACTAGCTAATAAAATGGGGTATCGCTCTTTTGCCCAAAAACGCCCTTCACTATCACTACTAGGCATGATTAAAGGTAAATTAGCTAATAATTTTGCAATACCTAACGCGGCAATACCCAGTACTATAATTTCACCTAACGTATCAAAACCACGGAAATCTACCAAAATAACATTAACAACGTTCGTACCACCGCCACCAGTTTTAGCATTCGCTAAGAAGAAGTCAGAGATTGACTCAAGTGGACGAGTAAGTAAGGCATAACAAACACTGCTAACAACAATTCCCAATGCCGCTGAAATCCCTAAATCACGTAACACATGAATAGAGCTAGACTCCTTTGGGGAGTGCTGTGGTAAGAAAAACAGTGCTAGCATAAGTAAAACAATAGTAACAACTTCTACCGTTAATTGAGTCAATGCTAAATCAGGAGCAGAGAGTCTAGTAAATGCGACAGATACCATTAAGCCAACCACCGAGATCATCAGTAATGAGATAACGCGTGAACGATGCCAAATCACAGTGCTAATGGCACCAATCATTAATAATGCTGCGCCAACTGCGTTATGAACATCAATTGGAGTAGGTTGTTTTTGACCACCTAACTGGCTCATTTCAAATAATGGCCCACCTGCAAGGATCAATACAATGGCAAACATCAACATTAAATAACGTTGTAAAGAACCATTTTCAATAGCGCTAATTTTACGCTGACACCATTTGGTCACGACATATATAGTGCTATCGAAGAGCTTTTTAGCATCCAATGTTGGCAGTGATGCTTGATATTGGTAGAGGTAACGACGTTGTGAATACAGCAATATACCACCGGTTACGGCGAAAGCGCTCATCAATAGTGGTAAATTAAAACCATGCCATAGCGCAACTTTATACTCTGGTACATATCCACCAATGACCGCAAAAGACGCGGCTTTTAAAATATCGTCAACGACAAAGTTTGGGAATATTCCCACGACTAAACATAAGGCAACAAGTATCTCGATTGGCACTCGCATATAGCGTGGAGGCTCACTGGGTTGTTTCGGTAAATCAATGGGGTCGCCATTAAAGAAAACATCATGAATAAAACGAGCGGAGTAAGCTACCGCTAAAGCGCCTGCTACAGTAGCAAGCACAGGAATAAGCCAAGACATAGACCCGAGCAATTGCTGATGCAGAGTTTCGGCAAAAAACATTTCTTTAGATAAGAAACCATTTAATAGTGGGACACCGGCCATCGCTGCGGCAGCCACCATAGCAAGTGTTGCCGTGTATGGCATAAATCGCCACATACCGTTGAGTTTTCGCATGTCACGGGTACCCGTTTCATGGTCAATAATACCCGTTGCCATAAATAATGAGGCTTTAAAGGTTGCGTGGTTAATTATATGGAAAATAGCGGCTACTGCCGCAAGTTCAGTATCGAGCCCCAATAATAAGGTAATCAAACCCAAATGGCTGATAGTTGAATAGGCTAACAAGCCTTTTAAATCATGCTTAAACAAGGCGATATAGGCGCCAAATAATAAGGTCGATAGCCCGGTTAAACTGACAAGAAGAAACCATAGTTCTGTACCGGCTAAAGCGGGATAAAAACGTGCTAATAAAAAGATACCAGCCTTTACCATTGTGGCTGAATGTAGATAAGCACTAACGGGCGTTGGCGCAGCCATCGCATGTGGTAACCAAAAATGAAAAGGAAATTGCGCTGACTTAGTGAATGCACCAAGTAATATTAAGATTAAGGTGACTTCGTACCAAGCATGGGCTTGTATAATTTCTTTACTCGCTAAAATAATATCTAAATTATAACTTCCAACGATATTACCCAATAAAAGCAAACCAGCAAGTAAAGCTAAACCTCCGCCTCCCGTAATGGTTAAGGCCATTATTGCGCCCTTACGAGCTTCAGCTTTTTGCCACCAATAACTAATCAATAAAAACGAGCTAATACTGGTCAGCTCCCAAAAAAACCACAGCTGTATGACATTGTTTGACATAACGATACCCAGCATCGCAGTCATAAATAACATTAAATAAGCATAAAGTTTTGGCATAGAATCATTACTGCTTAAATAATAACGGGCATAAAATATAACTAATATACCAATGCCTAATATCATGAAAACAAACAGTAGGGCTAAACCATCCAAACGAAACGCAATATCTACACCGAGTAGAGGGATCCAAGAAATGGTTTCACGTATAGCATCACCAGAGAAAACTGCCGGAGCGAAGCTAATAGCCAAACCTAATGCAATGATCGGCGTTATCAATGTCAAGCCAGTCGATTGATTACGTGATAATTTACCCGTCATTGAGGAGATAATACTGCCAAGTAAGGATAACAGGGGTATCCAAAGCAAAGTCATAGAGTAAACCTTTTTATTTTTATAATGAGAAGTAATCGTATTTCAGATATAGCCATAATATGTCAGATTACATAGCACTGGCAAACATTATCAACGTGAAAATTTGTAACGACTTTATCACGATATAACACAACTTTCTCGACTAAAGTCTAAAATTAATTCGGATAATTTAAAAATTAACGTCAAAAATTCAAATAATCTGATTATTTCACTAGTCTCAACACCTGTATTAAGTGTACTATTTAACCTAATGAAGCGGCAATAAATTTACAGGTGACAAATGAAGAAGCTCGATAGCATCGATTTACAAGTATTAACCATATTATATGATGATGCAGATATTACAAATAAGGAACTTGCAGCCAAAATAGGTATTGCCCCATCAACTTGTTTAGAGCGAGTTAAGCGCTTGAAGCTTAGTGGTGTTATTAAAGGCGCATTTATCGATGTAAACCTACAAACTATTGGCGGTAATATAGAAGCTATTGCAGCAATTCGTTTACAACCTTATTCAGAAGAGATTGTAAATGGCCTGCGTGATGACTTATTAAAACATCCTGAGATACTAAATTTGTATCATATGGGAGGCAGCTATGATTACTACATACATATGTCAGTAAAAGATAGCGAGCATTTACGCCAGTTTGTTTTTAAAAACATTACCTCTCGTGATGAAGTCACTACAGTAGAAACATCACTTGTATTTGAACACAGCCGCAGCGGAATTTTACCTAATTTCGACGAGTAATTTTAATTACCAGTTCTAACATATACACTGTAAATCACAGTCATAAAAAATCCCGCAGTTATCGTTAAATAACGCGGGATTTTTGTTTCTGACATTAATCAGCTATGCGTATTAGCTTTTAAGATCATCAAAGAATTTCTTAACACCATCAAAGAAGCCTGTTTCTTTTGGACTATGCTTCTTATTACTGCTTGCCATTTTTTCTTCTAACTGACGTAATAAGTCAGCTTGATCACCTGATAGGTTAACTGGTGTTTCAAGGACAACTTTACACATCAAGTCACCAGTAGAAGAACTACGTACCGACTTAACACCTTTACCACGTAGGCGGAACATTTTCCCTGTCTGTGTTTCTTTAGGCACTTTAAGCTTAACTTTGCCTCCTAAAGTTGGTACTTCAATTTCCCCACCAAGAGCAGCTGTTACAAAACTAATAGGCACTTCACAATATAGGTGGTTTTCATCACGTACAAAGATGTCATGATCTCGTACATTCACTTGTACATATAAATCGCCTGCTGGTGCGCCATGCTCACCGGCTTCACCTTCACCTGACAAACGAATTCTATCGCCAGTATCAACGCCTGCTGGAATTTTAACTGACAACGTTTTTGTTTTCTCAACACGTCCTTGACCACGACATGAAGTACATTTATCAGCGATAACTTTACCTTTACCGCTACACGTAGGACAAGTTTGTTGAACAGCAAATAACCCTTGGCGCATTTGTACTTGGCCATGGCCATGACAAGTGCTACAGGTTTTTGCTGAAGTACCTGGTTTAGCACCAGAGCCATCACAAGGTTCACAGCTTACATAAGTCGGTACTTTGATTTCTAAACTCTTACCTTTAACCGCATCTTCCAAGGTTAAATCTACGTTATAGCGTAAATCGCTACCGCGTTGCTGACGTTGACGTCCGCGACCACCGCCACCACCAAAAATATCGCCAAAGATATCACCGAAGTCTTGGCCAAAGCCACCGCCACCGCCAAATCCACCGCCACCACCGTGACCACCTTGTTCAAAAGCAGCATGACCATATTGGTCATAAGCAGCACGTTTTTGATCGTCATTGAGCACTTCATAAGCCTCTTTAACTTCTTTAAACGTTTCTTCTTTAGACTTATCACCTTGAGTACGATCAGGATGATACTTCATAGCTAACTTTTTATAAGCTTTTTTAACTTCTTTCTCAGAGGCGTCTTGGCTAACCCCTAAAACTTCATAATAATCACGTTTTGACATAAATTTGTTTCTTTACTTCAAGTTGATTGAGGCTAATTTTCTTGGTGCTTTTGAATGTTACCTCTCAAAATCATCAAGAAAATCAGCACCAATTTAAAATTAATTACTGATTTCTTATACACAAAAAGCGCCGATAAACATCGACGCTTTATTTTCTGTAGCAAGTACAGATGACCTAGTTTAACTCTTTTAGTCGCTGAGATTAAGTTAAATCGTTTTAGTACAAGTCGAAGGCACGAAACATATATTTATACGTGAGTACCTTCGGCGCAGTAATCAAACGATATAACGACAGCTAAGCGAATAAAAAGCTAATTATTTGTCGTCTTTAACTTCTTCAAACTCAGCGTCTACTACATCATCTGCTGGAGCAGCATCAGCTGCTTGTTCAGCACCTTCAGGAGTGCCTTGAGCTTGTTCTTTAGCTTGAGCAATTTCCATTAACTTAGCTGATGCTTC
>MAAC01016727.1_pt1 | contig 24436 bp, 20 predicted proteins | sample 1115981 | NCBI WGS metagenome assembly MAAC01 (sample SAMN04961126, study PRJNA320927) | seawater metagenome | isolation source: sample BD02T64 sea water enriched with oil for 64 days | place: USA:Gulf of Mexico | collected 2013-07-27
ACTTGTCAAGTATTAATCTATATATTTACACATACGTAATGTATTGACAATTAAAAGCCTGTAAACTTGTTTTACAGGTTTTTTTTATGCTATTTCGTATCGTCAATACAAGTTTTATGCAATCTCTATTTTTAAAATCTAAGGCCAGAAGGTGCGCTCTCCAGGAAACCACGAGCGAATCCTACCATAAAACGTATGTATTGACACACCTTATCTGGCCGTTTTTAAATTTTATGTTATGTCAATACATACAAATTCAGAGAACTCAGTTCTCAACCCATCAGTTCTAGGAGCTGTTAATTATGAATCTTTATTATCGCTACAGCTGCCTCTGGTAGATGCTAGTGAGCGCACTGCGCTAGACGAGGCGCACATTAAGCAGCGTCCTTTTAGGAGTTGTTTTATTGAGAATGATGAAGATTTTGAGTACGTTGATTACATTCTTCAGTTCAATGATTCTTTATCGCTTACTTACTATAATGGCGATGAGTATGCACGGCTCTCTCGTGTAGATAAGAATGATAATACTAGAATTTCTTCTATGCTCATTCACGACCTCGAGACTCTAGATGTTATGATTTTAATGTTCCGTCCATAATGGGTGCTCTAGAATATTACCGCAATCGTGAAAATCTAGTATCGATTGAAGGCATTGAAGTAGATGCCGGTAGTTTATGGAAAAAAGAACCAGACAGTAAAGACTTGGTTCTTATGGACGATGATCAATATGTCACTACTCCACTCACCAGTAAATTTGATGCTGCGTTATAATGACATATATGTAAACTTTCGTTATATTTACCATGTTGTATATCGCACGATTGGTTTTTTGAATTTCATCAAAGCTCGCTTTTAAGCGGGCTTTTTTGCGTTACTATAAGAGCTGTTATGTCTTCTTAAAATTGTAGGTATAATTATTACCATGGCAAAGCGCGTATCTAACGAGATTTTTAAATTCACTTTTGAAATAGATGGTGATGATGCACGCAATGAGCTCTCGCAACTAGAACGTGCAAATCGCAAGCTTAACCAAAGCAATAAAGACCTAAGAGCTGAGAAGGCACGTCTTGCTTCTCAAAATAAGAAAGGATCTGAAGAATGGAAACGTGTTACATCTGCTCTAAAGAGTAACACTCAAACGATCAATTTAAACAAGACTAGAATGGGTGTCTTGCGCAAGGAGATAGGTATCACTGGCCTTACCATGCGCCAGCTTAAAACTGAGGCTTCTAAGCTCAGTCTTCAGCTTCAAAATATGACTCCTGGTACTGCTGCATTTGATAATTTAAATGCAAAGTTGGTTACCGTAAAACAGCGTATGCAAGAGCTTAATGGTAAAGCTCGCGCATCGCAATCTACTCTTTCTCGATGGGCAAATGGTTTTAATAAGTATCAGGCGCTTACTATAGGTGTTATTGCAACTCTTACTGGTGTAGTCTTCCAGATGCAGCAAATTATAGATTTTAACGGTAAACTGTCAGAGTCTCAAAGTAATGTCATGAAGACTACCGGCATGACTAAGGAAGAGGTAGATGATCTTGCAAAGTCATTTGGTCTTTTACATTCTAGAACCAGTCGTATTAATCTTCTCGGGATCGCAGAGCAAGGTGGCCGCATGGGGCTTCCTAAAGAAGAGATCAAAGAGTTTGTAGATATAATGGATAAAGCTGGGGTAGCTTTAGGCGACGATTTCACTGGTGGAAGTGTAGAAGCTGCTAGATCATTAGGTGTTCTAAAGGGGCTTTTTAAAGAAACTCGTGATCTTGGGATTAAAGAAACTTATAACGGTATAGGTAGTGCTATTAATGAACTAGCCGCAAAGGGTCTCGCTAGTGCTGACAATCTAGCCAACTTTACTAAACGTGTAGGTGCGATGCCTGATGCGTTGCGTCCTTCTATTGCCGAGGCTCTAGGTCTAGGTGCCGCTTTTGAAGAGTCTGGGCTTGAAGCTGAGCAAAGCGCTCGTGCTTACTCCATTTTCATGACTAAGTCGAGTAAGGAGGTAGAAAAGTTTGCCTATGTCATGGGGCTTACTCAGGACCAGGTGAAGGAAATGATCAATACAGATCCTACAAACTTCTTCCTTGAGTTTTCTCAAGGTCTTAAAGGTATGGATGCGACTGATACTGCTAAGACGCTAGATTATCTAGGTCTTAATGCAGATGGGGTTAAGAAGATACTCGGTAGTGCCGCTGCTAATACGCAGCTCTTTCGTGATAAGTTTGTTCTTGCAAATGACGCTATGCAGGAAGGTACTTCTTTACTAGCCGAGTATAATATTAAAAACAATAACTTTCAAGCTACGCTTGATAAAGTAGGTAAACGCATACGAGGCGTTTTTGCAAGTGAGACAGTGGTAAAATTCCTTACTGGCGCTGTAGATGCTTTTGCACAGTTTATAGGAGCGACTGAGACTTCTAGTTCTAGTATTTTATATTTAAGAAAAACACTAGTTTTCTTAATTAAAATTCTTCTAGTTGCTGGTACGGCTGTGCTTAGCTATAAAACCGCTGCACAATTAGCTACATTATGGGGTAATAGGTTAACGTTACAAACTAAGTTACTGGCTATTGCTCAAAAAGCGGCAGCCTTTACTACAAATTTGCTTAAGGGCGCGGTGTATCTTTTACAAATAGGATACTTCAGGCTCACTGGCCAGCTTGCCAAAGCTCGTGGTGCTATGGTAGCCTTTACTATGGCGACAAATCTTAATCCTCTTACAGCTCTTCTTGCTGTACTAGCTGCTATAGGTGTTGCTTATCTTGTGTTTAGAGATAATGCCAAGGCTGCAAAAACTCAACAAGACTTTTTAAATGATGCTATTGATGAAGCTAATGTTAAGACAGCAGCTCAAAGCGCAAAAGTAAAGGCTCTTGATAAAGTGGTGCGTGATGAGACTCGCTCTCAAAAAGATCGTGAAGATGCTATAAAAAAACTCAATAAGATTGTTCCTAATTATAACGAAGATCTTGATACAAGTAAAACAGCTTTGGAAAATTCTAAAGTAGCTCTTGATCAATATATTGATAGTTTAAAAAGACAAGCGCAGGCTCAGGCACTAAATAATTTAATGAACGCCAAGGCTAAAGAATTAGAAGAGGCTAAGCAGCTATCTGCCGAGGATACTTTGAACTGGATGGAAAGACAGTTACAAAGATTTGGAGGTCCTACTTCAAGAATTTTTGCTCAAGAAAGTGATCAGCTAGATAAGAACGTTGATAAACTTGAAAAAGAACTAGATGTTATTACTAAAATGTATGCAGACATTGATAGCAAGCAGGCTAGTCAATTAACACCTTTAGAAAAACAGCTTATAAATCTTAGGGCTGTAAGAGATGATTTTAAAAAAGGTACTGCTGAATATATAAAGTATCAAAAACAAATCGATGCGCTTACTAAGAAATTCCGTACTCCAGGAGATGATGATCCTGACAAAGATCCTAAGAAAGCTAAAGAAGTAGACTACCTCAAATTATTAAGAGACCAGCGCTACGCAGCTGCTGAAGAAAGCGCACGTTTAATTAAAGATCAATTTGAACGTGAGATGGAACTGGAGAGGCTTAACAATCTTAAAAAAATTGAAGAGCTCGAGTCTTATTTAATAGATACTAGCAAGTTAAAAGGTGAGGATCTTGAGACTGCTCTCGAGATAAATAAAAATATTAACGATCGTATAGAGATCGAGAACGCTACACATCAAGAGCGTGTGGCTACTATTCTTGCAGGTTCTATCCAGAATAAACAAAAGTCACTTCAGGATGGTCTTGCTCGCGAGTTAGAGATTTTAAAGACTAGCCACAATGAAGAGCTGGCTGCCTTTGTCGGTACTAAAGTAGAACGTGAGGCAAAAATCAAAGAGCAGCAGCAAGAAGAGCTAGACTTGCAAAGTAAGCATGCTCATGATATGCTTGTGCTATTACAACAAGCGCAACAGCAAATGGAGTTTAATGCTATGCCGCTGGACATGCTCTCTGAAGAAGATAAGCAAACCGTTATCGATCGTATTAATCAACTTAAAGCTAAACTTGCAGAGCTAGGTCTTGCAAAAAGTAATCTAGGCAAAAGGGACATAAGTAGTGATCCTAATTTTGCCCAATCTGTACTCGGTAAAGTGGATATTTTTGGATTCACTGCTCAGGATTGGGTAACTTCTTTTGAAAATATCGATACTGCAGTAGGTAAGATTGAGATGCTTTCTATGGGCTTACGATCTGCTGGTCAAATTTGGGGTCAGGTTTCAAATATGCTTAGCGCAAAAGAGGATCGTGAACTTCAAGAATATACTCAAGCTCAGGACCGTAAACGTCAGGCGTTAGATAATAGATTAGATCGCGGTTTTATTAATAAAAGGCAGTATAATAAAGCAGTTGAGAAACTGGAAAATGATCAGGCTAAAAAGGAAGCAGAGCTCAAATATCAACAAGCTAAACGTGATAAAATTACAGCTCTTGCCGGAATTACTACCAGTACAGGTCTTGCCGTAATGCGTACAATTGCCGCTTATGCAGCAATTCCTGGTGGTGCCGCTATCGCTGCTAAAATTAATATTGCTAATATAGCTCAAGGAGCTATTCAAGCAGGATTGGTAGCCGCTACTCCATTACCTGCAAAGGGTTATGAGAAAGGTTTGTACCCTATCCAGCGCGAGCAGGATGGTAAGATATTTAATGCCCGTTATGGTGGTGGTTCTAGCTCTGGTCTGGTGACTAGGCCTACATATTTTTCCACCTCTAGCGGTCCTATTCTCGCTGGCGAGAATAGCACGGCTAGTGATCCAGAGCTTATTATTGATCGTAAGGCGTTTAAGTCTTTTGCTCCAGATTTCAAACAATCACTCATGTATCAAATTCGTAGAGCAAAGGGTTATGAAAGTGGTATGTATCAAGATGATTCATCTGTTATGACTAGAGATGTTTTTTTTAATTCAGGTTCTAGTGATAGTACTCAAATGGAGAATACGCTCATGCGTATTGAAATGTTACTCAACGCACTTCATAAAAACGGTGTCATTGCTTACATGTCTAAGGACATGCGCAATACTCAAGATTTACAAGACGAGCTTGATAGACTTCAAAAATTAAGAAATAACAATCGTGTATAATGGCGTATAAATCTTTTAATGTACAGCAAGTTTTTGCTATTCCATCGCTTAATATTTTATGTGATAGGTTGATTAATTTTAATAGTGATTTATTTTTAACTGGTGCAGCTGCAACCATGATTAATGGTGATGCTACTGTAGCTGCTACTAGGGCTGTAATCTTCATAACCAGCGATAAAATACTATTTAGTTCACTTAAAAATGAACTGCCTAAACTTTGGGCTGGTGCTGCCATCATCAGCCTAAGTGATAGGTATCTTATAGACATTTACAATTTGAAATTAGAGATCTGGTTATCTACTAAATCAATCGTATCAACTACTGTAGATGGAATAAAAACACAAGCTACTAACGATATCCCTTCAAATCTTCTATAACATGCCGTATAATATCCCATCAGGTTCACAATCTAACTCTAGCGGCGTAGCTCTAGCAAGATCTCAAAATTGGGCTTTTAATCCGCCTAGTATTGATGTTATTAGTTCTTTACATATTCTTCAGGCGCAGCCTGCTGCTGTTACATTATCAGTATCGATTAGAGATATGCTGGCTAGTTCCTTAGCAACGACACATTCTGATTTTAATTTAGGAATTACCTTAGTGCAAGATGCAGATGCTCTAGATCTTTTTGCTCTCTCATCCTCAACTCATACTATTTCTAATCCTATCTTATTAGATGCGGCTGTTTTGCTTTCGATGCAGTTAGAAGTAGCTTTTGTAGATCCTACAATATTACTTGAGGGGCGTTATTCTGGTTACATAAGGTTTTCTATTACTGCTACAAATAACTCTACTTCTATTGTAGAAGAAGTAGACCTGCGTGAGTATTCCCTTAATCTAGAGCGCACTGGTTCTACGACTAATCTTTTGACTCCACGCACAGTAAATATGGCTTACATTCAGGGAGGAGTTTCACCGGTCCTTGATTTTGATATTATTCCTGCTGCTGCTTCTTCTGGTTCTTTAGGTTATGTATTAAGTCATCAAGGTGATACTGTGGTGACTCTTGCAGGTACGTCTACTAGTAACCCACCATTTACATTAATAACTGGTGATGGTGCTGTCTCTGGTACACTAGCGCTGGATACTACTATTTGGGATTCTAAATCGTTAGGAATTCATGACACGGTTATCAATGCTATTTTCCCAGACTGGAACGTGATTTTAGGTATGGACGTTAATGTTGCTGTGTTTAATGCTCCTGGTGCTATAGTTGCTCCAGATGTGTTAGAGTTTTCTACTTTGGTTCCTGATAATCCTCAAGAGAAATTTATTGATATATTCAGCACTAATGGATTTACTATCACAGCTCCACCATGGATATTGCTTTCTCAATCTTCTGGAGTAGATAGTGCGCGTATAGGTGTTATGCCTATTGATGTGTCTAATTTTATTCAGGGCACTTATCAAGGTATGGTAGTGATCACGGCAAGTGGTAATATATATGAGGTTGAAGTTATTTACCAGGTAAATGATCAGTTGGAGACTACTATAGATTTGATGGACGTGAATTTCACTAAGGATAATCTCTATTTACAAGTAAATGGGTATGACTTTAATCATTTTTTGCAGGTAGAATCAACCATTAAGACTTATGATATTGCAGGTACTGAGTTTGTAACTACAGACGTTGTGAGAGTCCCTTTCTTTAATTCTAGTGCACGTTATGATGTAGGTGAATTTATTCACGAATCTATGAGGTGGATTAAAGATCCTCAGGCAGCAGCTTTGGGTGTTCTCGATCCTCTAAGTGCTCCTGCTCGCGGTTTATATCAAAAGCTTGGTTTTGTAGACTTTAATTTAAAGGTTATTGATCGCAGGAATCAAACGGTACGGTTTATAAGGAATTTAAACGGTACAAAGTGGGCTCCTGGACGTTCTCCTTTTAATGATAGTAATGGCTACCATTTTCAAAATTTTAATGATGCGGTTGCTAGAATTACCACAGAAGGTTTTGGTATAATAAATATCTTTTCAAAAGAAGCCTCTTCTTTGGTTTTATTTAAAAACAATGTAGAGATTGATTCGTTTGTCCTCAATGGAGGCGACTTACCATCTTCTAGATTATTAATATATGGCGGGAATTACTTACCTGGAGATATTATTAAAGCTCAAATTAATTATGGAACTCCTGCTATACCCCAATTGCTAGAAAAGTTCTTTGTCGTATACCCTAAGACAGATTATAGTTGCCATTTCCTTTTTAGAACATCCTACAATACTTTAGAGATATTGCAATGTACCGGTAAGATTTTAGGTTTTGTAGAGTATAGCCGTCAAAGCAATACAGTTCTTAAAAACGGTGTTGATATTATAAATCATATACAAACTAATCGTGTTGATCCTTTAAAGGTTAACACTGGTTTTATACCTGAGGACCAGCGTTACATGCTTGACGTTTTTAAAAGATCGCTCGCTGTATGGTTGGTAGTACCGCAATACACCCAACCTATTCCGGTAAGCATCGAGAGTACGGAGCTATCACATAGTGATAACGATAGGTTCCTGCACGCCTATGATTGTGAATTTAAAATAAACAGAGATATCGATGAGCAAATTTATTTATTCTAGTGGTCTAATAGATCTTGCAGGTAAACAGATTACTGAAAACGAAGAGAACCACTGGTTCTCTGAGCGTTTTTTTACAAAGTTTAGTTTTCCTGTAGAGCTTGAACTCACTGATGAGCTCAACGCTGCACTTGGTAATGTGCGTGACCATAATGCTGCCTCTACAAATACTTATATTGAAGGATTTTATACTCGTATGGGATTCGAACATGTGGCGGTTCTTGTTCTTGAGCGTGTTGGTATTAATTGCTCTTTTACCATAAGGTATGGTTTTGAAGAGCTTCCTAACTGGTCTAAAAAACTTGCGGCATTGCCTCTTGAGCAGGTAGACATAAGTGCTACTAATATACGTGACCATGCAAATGCTATTATTGATAGCTCCTACCCTACGGTTAATTATAACTTCCCTCAAATACATATCAATACGCTCGATTTAGAATCAGCTCAATGGCAATATTTTGAATCACGTCTTAATGCTCGAGACTCCGGTGTTTTTCTGCTCAATGAATACGATGCTGTAGAAGACGAGCAGGTAAACCGCAATATCATGCAGCCTTTACCGCATTTACACCATGTGGTTAAGGCTGGTTTTGAAGATTTAGGATATACAGTAGATGGCGATTTTTTTACAGATTCCGCTTTCGCGAAAGCGTACATCTTTCATTTTTCTGAATTTTATAGAAGTTTTACTTCAGACAATCAAGAGCTCATCGCAGATCGCAGAGACCACAACGGTACTAGGTATACAAATCCTAATAATAATCGCACAACTACCGATTATAATTTTGATATAACTTCACAAGTTCTTGCGCCAGGTGTTTATTTAGTCACCGGAACTGTAGATAGTTTTGGTGATCAGGATTATTATAGATTTCAAATTGGTAATCAAGTTTTAGATCGAGGCGCTGGACTTTTTGGTTTTGCATATCAACAATACTATATAGATTTTATTTTTCGAGTAGATCCAGGAGGTGCTAATATTTTACATTGCTATGCAGCTCAAGCAAATTATATAGATATAGGCGGCAGTATAGATTATGATGCCATATGGCTGGATGTAACCGTTGCTCAAATTGCAAGATATGACAGCAATGGTAATTTAAGTTCTACTCTCATAGATGCTACAACTATTGATTTAACTAAGTGCGTTCCAGACATTTCTTTTGGTGAATTAATGACTACATTAAAGCAAACTATAGGTCTAGACGTTATTCCTAATGGAAACCATTTCACTTTAAACCTTGTTAAAGATCAGATTAATTCTAATGAGGTCATAGACCTTTCTGAATATGAGGTACGATATCCGTTACGAGACTTCAAAGAAGGCGATGTGTATACACTTTCATTTAAGGATATTGATAGCGATGATTATGTAGTTCAGCGCATTAAAATAGATCGTTCAGGTGTACAGCCTATAAATGAATCACTAGAAGGTAATGATGTTAGATCCACTGAAATAAACCTGGTACCATTACCGCAAAAAACTATTTCTACCAGAGCTACTGCTACACAAGTAAGCGATGATAGTTCTACTTTGTTTATTTGCGATTATAATGGATTAATTTCAGGCAATAACTTTACTCGAGACGTTGGTTTAAATCTTATCGACTTATATGATAGATATCTTGATAATATTTATGAGCATTTAATTAATGGCCAGACGTATCAGTGGACCTTTAAAGCTCCTGAGTCTATTGCTAAAAGGATAAAGACTAGATCTAGAATCAAGGCATATAATAAAATCCACATAGTAAGCAAGATCCAGACTACAGACTTAGGCCATCGCATCTATCAAGTGCGTCTGGATCTTGTGGCTGTTCTTTAATGATATAAAGACCCTATGGTATCGGTGTTTGCTGCTTGTTCTTCCTCGAGCTGGTGTACGTAAATCATTGTAGTATCTACTTTACTGTGCTTTAAAATAGTTTTAAGCCGCAGTAGATCTCCTCCAGCTCTTAAGTACGCCATAGAAAAAGTATGTCTACCTACATGCATGCTTACTACCTTGTCAATTTTACAAGTTTTGGCTATTACTTTTAAGTACTTGTTTATAGTGTTTTCATGTAACCATATCTCGCATAGATCTTCACAACTGCTCAGTAGGTTTTTCATTTCCTTAGTTTGATAAACCGTCGTTTTCTTTCCAGTCTTTGGAGCAGTTAATTGCACCATTGTTTCATCTAGTTTGTTACGTTTTAGCAACTTTACCTCGCTTAATCGTAATCCAGTCACACAAGAAATTAAAAAGTAGCCTAAAGCTAGCTTATGGCTAGATAGGATAAATTCATTGTTATAATATTTAAATAACCTAGCCATTTCTTCAGGAAGTAAATACTCACGACTGCTTTCATACCGCTGCACTTTAAAGTCTTTTATTTCTAGTGGGTAGAAAATACGGTCCTTATCGGCCATGATAAGCATGTCTTTAATAAATCTACAATTTCCTTCTATGGTACTTTTCTTATTTCCTTTTTTCTTGCAGTACTTTCTGTATTTATCAGGGAAATTATGATCTATTTGGTGGAAGATTAAGTTTGGGTTCCATGTTTTTAATTTTGTAACGATACTTTCATAGCGTCTTAAGGTACCAGGTGCAAGTGACATTGTTTTTAACCGGTATTCAATGTAAGAGATAAAATTAATACGTGGTACACCGTAGAGCATTTCATTTTTAAAATCCTCAAGGGTAAGCGGCTTAGACATTAATTTAAATGTAGTACGTATCTCAGTAACCTGACTGTCTATATTATCAAGCATGAGGTTAATATCTCGATACTGTTTTGCATTTTTACTAACTCGAGATTTCTCTTTCAGCCAGTTTTTAGGATAAACATATATATCAAGAGGATGCCGCCATCTATCTCCATCAGAGGTGGCGTGCAAGTACAACATTGATTTGCCGTCCTGATTCTTATAGGACCGCAATACAATTCTAGTTTTAATAAATTTTGGCACAAAGGTTTTGATTGTGTCAAGCCCTGTGTCAGAAATACTGTTTTTTAAGTACATAATGTAAAAATTTAGATCATCACTTCTAAACCAGAGAAGAAAAGTTCTCCTCTTACATTGGTACTTTAATCGGCACTACGCCTGCTATGGCGTAAGAAAATAAAAAAAGCTACACTACAATTAATAGTGTAGCTTTTAAAATTCGTGACCTCGGCAGGATTCAAACCTGCAACCTCCACAGCCGTAATGTGGTGCACTATTCAGTTATGCTACGAGGCCTAATTAACATAAGCATGTTGCTTAAGCGGCTGCAAATATAATTCTTTTTAAAATAATGCCAACTATAATTCTAAATAAAATCAATTAATATTTAAGTTTTATACAAGTGCGCATCAATTTTAATTAAATGATTATTTCTCCTTCAAAACTTATCGCAATAATTATATTTAGACCATGAATGATCCATTTTTAGAAAAACACATACAAGATGTTCCAGATTTCCCAAAACCTGGAATTGTATTTAAAGATATCTCTCCACTACTAGCTTCTCACGAGGCAAGGAATAAAATGACAGAGACACTGGTGGCGCACTACCGAGATAAAAATATAGACGTCGTGGTAGGTATAGAGTCGCGCGGTTTTTTGTTTGGCATGCTTATAGCAAATGCGCTAAATGCCAAATTTGTGATGATTAGAAAGCCAGGGAAGCTTCCAGGAGACTTAATTGAGCAGTCATACCAGCTTGAATATGGCACTGACACTATAGAAATACAACAAGACGCAGTTAATCCTAACGATCGAGTACTTATACATGATGATGTACTAGCTACTGGTGGCACAGCTGCCGCAGCACATTCCTTGCTTAGTAAAATGGATGCTCAAATTATAGGCTATAGTTTTGTTATAGAATTAGATTTTTTGGCCGGAAGAGAAAAATTACCGAGCTCAGAAATTCATTCTGCGTTACATTATTAACTAAATACTTGTTATAAATTGTATATCATTCAGCTTTCGCGAAAGCGGAATAAAGAACTATTCATATTTTTCTAAAACGTGAACTGCCCAGTTTATAGCGTCTTCTATAGTTGACACTACCATAAAATCCTTAGTGTAAAACTTACTTTCAAACGAGGCCGTTTTTCTACCAATATCTGTATTAGTAACAATGGCTACACCTTTTAAGTTAGAAATTTTTGAAGTTTCTATATAAGTCATAGGACTAACATTGTATTCAAACACTCGATTTGATATGTATACAAAATCTTCACCTTCAAAGTGTTTTTGAGCGATCTTATTTAAATCGTCATTATTTTCTGGAGCCAGCACAGTTCCATCTTTAACTTGAGCTATCATATATTTAGGGAATACAAATAACTCCACATACGGGAGATCGTAATAGGTAATAGATAACATAATAAGATTTCATAATTCGATACAAAACTACTTCAAATTTTGTGAAAATTGCAGTTGAAAACGGTAAATAGTGCGAATTCAGAAATTTATTATCCTCAATTACCTTTTTCTAGGATGCGATCCATACAATTGATACCGTCTATCGCAGCACTTATTATTCCTCCAGCATATCCAGCTCCTTCTGCACATGGATATAAACCTTTGATTTCTACGTGCTCTAAAGAAAAAGCATCTCTAGGAATCTGAACTGGTGAACTTGTTCTGCTTTCTGGCGCGTGTAAGACTGCATCATTAGTATAGTACCCTTTCATTTTTTTACCAAAAGCTTTAAAAGCTACTCTTAATCTACTAGAAAGTATTTCTGGTAAGACTTTATTCAAATCTAAACTTGTTAAACCAGGAAAATAAGACGTTTTAGGTAAATCAACAGAAACCTGACCTTCTACAAAATCAATCATGCGCTGCGCAGGAACTTGTTGGGTTTTTCCCGCAGCAACCCAGCAGTCATGTTCTACCTTTTTTTGAAAATTTAATGAGACAAATGGGTCTTGTGGATCATAGTTAGGTAAATCTTCTGGAGAAACACTTACTACAATACCACTATTTGCATACGGATTATTACGCTTGCTAGGACTCCAGCCGTTAGTTACTACCTCATCTATATCTGTCGCGCAAGGAGCAATAATGCCACCAGGACACATACAGAATGAATAAACTCCCATGCCGTCTACTTGCTCGACAAGACTGTAACTTGCTGGCGGCAAATATGGATTTTGATCATTTCCATGGTACTGGATTTGATTAATAAGATCTTGTTGGTGCTCAATACGAACTCCTATAGCAAATGGTTTTGCTTGAACTTTAATACCTCTTTTATGAAGCAAATAAAATATATCTCGTGCGCTATGTCCGGTTGCTAGTATGACGTTATCATACTCTTTCCAGTCGTGACCTTCTATTTTTATCGCCTTAATTTGATGGTTTTCATGACGTATATCAACTAATTTTGAAGAAAAATGAACCTCACCACCTGCTTTTTCAATAGCCTCACGCATTGAGGTAATGATTTGTGGTAATTTGTTTGTTCCTATATGTGGATGAGCGTCCACCAGAATATCTGGAGTGGCACCAAAATCTACAAACCATTCCATCGCTTTGAGTACGTTACCACGTTTTTTTGATCGCGTATATAGTTTACCATCACTGTAAGTTCCTGCGCCACCTTCTCCAAAACAGTAATTAGACTCTGGATTTACAATATGATTTTTATTTAAAGCTGCAAGATCTCTTCTTCTCGATCTAACATCTTTTCCTCTCTCATACACCACAGGTTTCATTCCTCCTTCTATGGCTCTCAAAGCAGCATACAACCCAGCAGGACCAGCTCCTATTATAGCAACTTCTTTTGCAGCAGCAACATCTTGAATTTTAAAAATCTCCCTCTCAGGAAGGACGTCACCATGGAGCCATAATTCTATTTGAAGATTGTATTTTACTTTCTTCTGACGTGCGTCTATGGACCTTTTTCTTATGTTCCATTTTTGAACATCATCGATGCGCAAGTCCACTTTTTCAAATACTTTTTGAAGTATGTGATCTTCATCTTCTAGATGATGTGGTAGAATAGAGATTTGTACAAGCTGGCTCATGCAGCAAAGGTAATTCGAAAATTAAGAATCATGAGGTGTCAAATCGTCCTATAAGCACGTTAGCCCGTCCGCAAATTAATTAACTGTACTTCTTCAGGTTTTCAATTTGATTTTCTATAGCAGTTTTAAATTCTGCTTTCATCCTATTTATTAAGTCTGTTGCTGGCATAGAATCTTTAATGGTAGCGCTACCTTGTCCAGCACTCCATATGGTTTTCCAGGCTTTGGCTTCAGTATCCATTTCTTTTCCAAAATCGATTTTTACTTTAGCCTTCATTTGCTCCTCGGTAATTCCTGCCGCCTCAAGACTCGCACCTAGAAAGTTAGCACTCACTCCAGATATAGCAGCTGTGTAAACGATGTCACTACAACCGGCTTCTATGATCATGTCTCGATACTCGTCTGTCGCCTTAGATTCATCAGTATTAATAAAGCGTGTACCCATGTAAGCAAGATCTGCACCCATTTGTAAAGCACTGGCAACATCCTGACCAGAACTCATTGCTCCAGAAAGTAAAATCGTTCCATTAAAAAATTCTTTTACCTCTCTTACAAATGGCATTGGGTTATGAGTTCCCGCATGTCCACCAGCTCCTGCACAAACTAAAATAAGTCCATCTACTCCTGCTTCTTGTGCTTTTTGTGCATGACGTTTTTTAATCACGTCATGAAATACAATACCACCATAGCTGTGCACTGCATTTACTACGTCACTTACTGCGCCTAATGAAGTAATGACTAGAGGTACTTTATGTTTTACACAAAGCATTAAGTCTGCCTTTAAACGTGGATTGCTGCCATGCACGATTAAATTCACGCCAAAGGGAGCCGCCTTCTTACCTGTTTCTTCTTCCCATTGAGCTAGTTCTGTTTTAATTTGCACTAACCACTCCTCAAAACCTTCACTAGAACGCTGGTTTAACGCAGGAAATGTTCCTACTATACCGTTTTTACAACAAGAAATAACAAGTTCAGGTCCTGAAATTAAAAACATAGGAGCTGCCACCACTGGCAATGAAAGTTGGTCTGTAAGCTGTTGAGTAGTCATGAAATTTATTTTTATCAAAGTTACTAAAGTGTTTTATTATGTATGCATAGTGTTTTGAAAAGATTTAAAATAAATGTTAAGCATACCATCTAAGTGATTTACAAGTTTACTTTTGTAACATTTTCCCATTCTAACCGTTTCCTTCATATAACCAATACAGGACCATTGAAAAATTTCATATTAAGTGTTTTGGCAGTTCTCGCTTTCGCGAAAGCGTACTCACAAAAAGCCACCCTATCAGGAACTGTCATTGAAGCAGGTACCGGAGAAACCATGCTCAATGTAAATGTCACCATTGTAGAACTCAAAACTGGAACGATCACAAATGAATATGGTTATTACTCTATCACACTTCCTAACGGAGACTATACCGTGCAATATTCTAGTATAGGTTATGCAACAGTAGAGAAAAAAATATCCCTTACTGAAAATATCAAATTAGATATTTCTCTGAAGGAAGAAGGTGAAGAGCTAGAAGTTATCGTGATCAATGCTGATGTGGAAAAGTTGAGCACTAAATCTCCTCAAATGAGTGTCAATGCACTTTCTATAGAAACCATTAAAAAAGTACCTGTAGTTCTAGGTGAAACTGATTTAATAAAAGCCTTAACCCTACTTCCTGGAGTGAGTAATGCAGGAGAAGGAGCATCTGGATTTAATGTGCGTGGTGGCGCAGCAGATCAAAATCTAGTACTCCTTGATGAAGCTACACTTTATGGAAGCGATCACTTGTTTGGGTTCTTTTCTGTTTTTAATCCGGATGCGATCAAAGATTTAAAACTTTATAAAGGTGGAATACCTGCAAGATACGGTGGTCGTGTTTCTAGTGTTCTGGATATCTATCAACGAGATGGCAACAAAAAACAATTTAGTGGTACTGGAGGAATAGGTATAGTTGCGAGTCGACTACTTTTTGAAGGTCCAATTATCAAAGATAAAGCGTCTTTTCTAGTAGGTGGCCGTAGTAGTTATGCGCATTTGTTCTTACCATTATTTGACATTGAAAACGAAGCTTATTTCTACGATTTAAATGCAAAATTAAGCTTTAATCTAGATGATAATAACAGGCTGTATTTATCGAGTTATTTTGGTAGAGATGTGTTCAATGTGAATAATCTATTTGCTAACACCTTCGGAAACAGTTTTGTGAACGTAAGATGGAATCACTTATTTAATGAAAAATGGTTTTCAAATGCTTCTCTTATTTATAGCGATTATAACTATGGACTAGAGTTAAATTTTGTGGAATTCACCTTTGATAGCGGAATTACTAATTTGAACGCCAAATATGACTTGACTCATTTTGTAAATGATAAGGTAAAAATGAAATATGGTCTTAACTCAATTTACTATGAGTTTGATCCAGGAAGAATTCAACCTACCAGTCCTACAAGTGGTATAAATGACCGACAATTAATCAAAAAATATGCGTGGGAAAATGGCATCTATGCCGATGGAGAATTTGCCGTGACCGATGACATCAATATCAATGCAGGATTAAGAATAAGTACTTTTAGTAGATTAGGGCAAGAAAGCCTGAATATTTATGAGAACAACCAGCCACTTCTTTATAATCAAGACTTAGGAATATATGAAAGTGCCGAAGAAATTGACACCTTTTCAAGCAGCCGTAGTGAGACGCTCAAATCATTTATAAATCTGGAGCCTCGTTTTTCCATTGCTTATTCTCTAGACGATGATACAAGTATTAAAGCAAGCTACCAGCGTATTAACCAATACATACACTTGATTTCTAATACTAACGCTCCTACTCCATTTGATCTTTATGCACCCAGCGGCACATTTATAGATCCACAAGTAGGAGATCAAGTCGCAGCAGGTTTTTTTAAAAATATAGGAGACTATAGTATCGAGACAGAAGCTTTCTATAAAACGGTTCAGAACAGATTGGATTACATAGATGGAGCAGATTTAATAGCAAATGATGCCGTAGAACAAATTCTGCTAGAAGGTGAAGCTAGAGCCTACGGACTAGAATTATTACTAAGAAAAAATAGAGGTAGATTACAAGGCTGGATCGCTTATACACTTTCTAGAAGTGAACAACGCACGCCAGGAAGAACTGCTCTAGAACCTGGAATTAATAATGGAGAATGGTATAGTGCCGCATGGGATAAAACACACGACCTGACCATTACCAGTAGTTATGAGCTCAATGAAAAATGGGATTTAGGTGCCAACTTCACCTTGCAAACAGGACAGCCTATTACCTATCCTAATGGTCAGTATGAATTTGACGGTTTATTTATTCCAACTTTTGAGGCCCGTAACAGCAGTAGATTGCCTATGGTGCATCGACTAGATTTTTCTGCTACGTACACACCTAAGCCAGATAAGAAAAAAGGATGGCAATCCAGTTGGGTGTTTAGTTTGTACAACGCTTATAACCGTAGGAATGCGGTGAGCATCACCTTTGGTGAAAATGAAGATACTGACAGAAATGAAGCTACTAGATTAGCCATTTTTGGAATAGTACCAGCAGTTACCTATAATTTTAAATTTTAAGAGATGCGAAGATTTTATAAATACTTAATAGCGCTTATAGTTCTTTCTTCATGTTCTGATGTAGTAGAACTTGATCTTAATAACACAGATTCACGTTTGGTAATTGATGCAGTAATGCAACGCAATGAATCTGGAACTACTTATACTAGAATTCAATTGACAAGATCTGCTGGGTTTTATGATGAAGATTTAGTTTTTGTAAATGATGCTACCATTACCATTACAGATAGTGAAGGAACAGTTACTCCTATACCATTTAGAGAAAATGGTGTTTATGATTCTAATTTTCCTTTTATCAGAATCAATAATCCTACTAACATAAGCTATACACTTAACATAAATGATAATGGTGAAATTTACACAGCAACTGAAGTATTGCAACAAACCGTTCCCCTAATAGAAGTAGAACAAGAAACAATCTCTGGTTTTGGTGATGATATTACTGAAATTACCGCCTTTTTTAACGATCCGCCAGAAGAAGGGAACTTTTATTTGTTTGAATATCTAGATGGTGAAAATGACGAAGTAGACATAGGTGATGATGAGTTTACAAATGGCAATAGATCACAAACGACCTTTTTTCTAGAAGAACTTGAAGCTGGCACACCTACTACTATAACCATTGAAGGAATAGACCAGCGATGTTACAACTTTTATGAGACTCTACTACAGCAATCTGATGGCGGCGGCGGTGGCCCATTTGCTACACAACCTGCTGTTGTACGAGGTAATATCGTAAATATTGCAAATACAGATCGTTTCCCTTTTGGTTACTTTAGGATTTCAGAAGTTTTTGAAATAGAATACACGGTGCAATAATTAATGGCTAATAGCTAAAATAATTTGGATCATAAAAAAACAGCGTTTTTCTGAAGAAAAACGCTGTTTTTTTTGATCTATATTCTAAAACTAAAGTCTGAAAATTTTTTCATTATCTTCCATAAATTTCCAGTGGTATCGAGTATCGTTTCCACTGAAACGCTCTACCCTATTGCGCTCTACGCCTTTATAATCTAGTGCTATAACAGTAGGGAATTTAACTTTAAACTTGTCGGCTATTTTTTTATTTTCTTTCTTTTCTTTTTCTGAAATGATATCATCTCGATAAGGATTATCTAGATAAACCAGATGGTACTTCTGTGATACCTTTTGAAATGCCTCAGTTTTGAAAAATTGTTTTTCTAATTTTTTACATGGGGTACACCAGTCGCTTCCTGAAAAATAAACTAAAATAGGTTTTTTAGATCTCCTAGCTACTGCTTTAGCTTTTTCTAAGCTGGTTATCCACTCCAGTTTCATCTCTTTAACTGGCTTCTTTTTAAGCACTTTCTCTTGGGCCTCTATACCTTCCATACTCATGTCTTGTGCTATGGCTAAGGAAGATAGGAATAGTATAGAAATAAATACAACTAGTCTCATAATCGTTTACTTATATATTCAAATGTATAATAATACATATAGTTAGACAATTATCTTGCCACACTTCTATATATAAGAGACCATTTCTTGCTGTGGCCTGCGCACTTTTTTAAGCTGTGACATCATATCATCTGTAGCTCGATGACCTACCGGTAATAGCAGCGTACTTTTTAAACCTACTTCACTAAGACCTAATAATTCGTCTATCTTTTCTGGTACAAAACCTTCCATCGGGCAAGAATCTATTTGTTCCTGAGCGCAAACAGTTAACAAATTACCTAAAATTAAATAGGCCTGATTTCTAGCCCAAGCCTCAACCTCATCTAACTCTTTTTTAGAAAACGTATCTGTTAAAAAGTCTTCAAATGGTTTTAATATTTCATCTGGTGTATTGCGCTGTTTCTTAACTAACGAAAAATAATCTTTTATATAACTTTCATTCACCGCAGTTGTACACAGTACTAATACAGCACTAGCATCTTTTACCTGCAGTTGACCATAAGAATGAGCTACCATCTTATCCTTAATATCCTGATCTATAACAACTACAAGTCTACATGGTTGTAAACCGTAAGATGTTGCCGTTAAATTAAACGCTTGTGCTAGTACGTCTAGCTGTTTTTTCTCGATATTTTTTGCTTGATCAAATTTCTTTGTAGCATACCTCCATTTTAAACTTTCTATACTATTCATATGTCTCTTACGTTATATTTGTAACTTAGATAATGAATACGTTTCCGCTTTCGCGAAAGCGAGATCATATCTAACAAAACAAAGGTAACTAACCTCTCAAATCCCATAATAGCTTTGCTATAATAAATATCAATGCAAGATATCAATAAACGAATCACAGATTCTGAAACGCGCATTTTCAAAGCCGTTTTTCCTAATACTACAAATCATTACGATACACTTTTCGGTGGAACTGCCTTGCACCTTATGGATGAAGTTGCGTTTATATGCGCTACCAGGTTTTCTAGAAAAAAAGTGGTCACAATAAGTACCGATCAAATAGATTTTAAGAAGCCGATACCACAAGGAAGTATTATAGAGTTAGTTAGTAAAATCACTAAAGTAGGTCATACCAGTTGTGAAGTAGGAATAGATATTTATATGGAAGATATGTACAGTTATACTCGAGAAAAAGTGGTTTCTGGTTCCTTTACGTTTGTGGCGGTAGACGATAACAAAAAACCTACTCCTATAATATAATGCGCAAATTTTTAAACATAGTAGTCTTTACCGTAATTATTGCTGTAGTAGGAGTCTTGATTTTACAAATTCATGTAAATCGCACCTCTCGCAACCAGATTTTTAATAATGTTGAAGAACTGGAACCAGCTTACACCGGTATCGTTTTAGGCGCGAGTGTACGTCCAGACAAAAGCTTATCTCCTATTTTACAAGATCGTGTAGACGCAGCTTTTCTTGCCTATCAAAACAAAAAAATAAAGAAATTTTTATTGAGTGGAGATCATGGTGAAAAAAATTATGACGAAGTAAATGCCATGAAAAATTACTTAAATAAAAAAGGGGTTCCAGATGAGGATATATTTTTAGACCATGCAGGTTTTGATACTTATGATACTATGTATAGAGCTAGGGATGTATTTAAAGTTAACAGTAGTATTGTATTTACACAAGAGTTTCACTTGCCTAGAGCGATTTACCTAGCAAAAAATATGGGATTAGATGTTCAAGGTTTCATTGCTGATCAAAGGGATTATCCAGGCAGCAATCATTTTGCCAGAAGAGAATGGCTTGCCAATATAAAAGCCTGGATGGAACTCAACATTGAAAAATCTCCTACATACACAGGACCGGTCCTACCTATTACAGGCGATAGTAAATTATCTCACGATAAATAAAGCTGCAAGATCTACCGTGTTAAATATATAACGTGTACTCGTAGAATATTTGATCCGTTTAACCGTAAAGACTTAAAAAACTATTAATTACACAGATTTACAGGGTTAAAATCTGTTAATCCTTATCTATAAACACATTTTATTTTTAACTTGAAAATAAAAACGATGAGTACAAGTAAACCTAATCCAGAGAAAACGAGTAAAAAAGAACAAGCAATTAATCTTGAAGCCACGCATGGTAAGGAGATCAACCATCAGGTAAAAGATAAAAAAGAGCATCACCAGCCTAGGGACGCTACTCAAGATCAATCTTAAAATCAATACTTTTTAGGCTTCAAAAAATCTACAGTTAACTTGTAGATTTTTTTTTGCAATAATCTTTAATTTTAAAAGAATATCTGTATATTTGCAACCGCTTAAGCAAAATGTGTTTTGTTAAGCTATTATGGAGAAGTGGCAGAGTGGTCGAATGCACTGGTCTTGAAAACCAGCGAGGGTCACACCTCCAGGGGTTCGAATCCCTTCTTCTCCGCTTTACAAGTCCCGATTTCTGAAAAGAGATCGGGATTTTTAGTTTACTGTAGTGAATTTATTTTTTACTACTTTTTTTCTTTTCACATCTTTCTGCTCTTTCAAAACTGATATTGATTATAGTTAATATGCCGTTTTAGGCACCTATTTTAATAAAGTGCGGTACTACGAACACGTTTTCGTATTTATTTATACCGTATTACTATTCCTGATAATCTTGTGTAAATGTGAAAGATTATTTATTTACCGGTCATATTGTTATGGTATCTAAAATTAAGTCTTACTAGAAATATGAAATCTTTAAATTTTATAAAAATCTTTTAGTAATAAAGATTTAGACTCAAATAATTAATATTTTTAAGGAGGATAAAATTTGAGGATTATGGCTATTAAAAAGCAATTTTTGAAAAGTAAACCAGTTTGTAAAGTAACTTTTACCTTACCTATTCTTGAAGCAGAAAAAGCAGCTGTTATAGGAAGTTTTAATGAATGGGATCAAAAAGCTACACCATTAAAGAAGTTGAAGAATGGTTCATTTAAAGCCATTGTAGACTTAGAAGTATCAAATTCATACGAGTTTAGATACATCGTAGATGGAACGACCTATTTAAATGAAGAGCAGGCAGACTCGTTTTTATGGAACGATTATGCAGGAGCTGAAAATAGTGTCATCACCTTATAATTTTTCTTCCCTATCGATTTTTAAATGCTTACGGTTTTACCATTAGCATGAATGTTGATCTATCTAAAACTAAAAGCCACCTTTTTATAAAAAGGTGGCTTTTTACTTTAAAAAAGTCTCTTTAAAAATACTTCAGGCTTAGCTGTACGAGTTTGCTTAACGCACATTATAAGAATAACTTGGTTTTATTCAAAACCTTCTATGGTGTTATACAAAGCTTTATGATCTACTATTTTAATACGTTTACCATCTGTAGAAATCCATCCAGCTTTTTTAAACTTTGTAAGTTGTCTTATACAAGCTTCTTTGGCCGTGCCTACAACATTTGCAATATCCTCTCTCGTGAGAATCATTTTAATATAACCTTCTTCATCTTTACCAAATGTATGCTCTAGATATTGTAATGTTTCTGCAATACGCTGTTTTACGTTCTTTTGTGCCATGTTTACAATGACATCATCTGCAAACTTTAATTCATTTGCCATTTGCTGTAATATAGCATTAGTAAACTTTATGTTGTTACTTATGTTATCTTTCAAATGACTTTTAGGTATGTAACATACAGTCATGTCACTTAGAGCTACAGCACTTAAATTAGTAGACTGCTCTGTTATTACAGACCGCTGTCCTAGTAACTCACCTCTTTTAGCAAGTTTTACAATTTGATCCTTACCGTTATCACTCATTTTTGATAACTTAGAAACACCTTCTCGTACACAAAACACACCATTTAACCTATCACCTTCATTAAAGATGGGATCGCCTTTTTTAACTGTTTTGGTTTCTTTACTATCAGATATATTTTTTAGTTCCTCTTTAGTAAGTGCCTTCAGTGTGTTTAATCTACGTACGATGCAATTCTCGCATCTTTGCTCAGTGTGTTCACTCATTTATTTATTTCAAGATTTTGTAAATTAAATGTTAGAAGTTCACTTAATTTAAAGAATTACAGCCACTCTCTAAAATAGAACATTAATTAATTGCTATTAGACAGCTTTATTTATGTTTTAATATACTGAATTATTTGAAAAGAAGCCTGAACAAAAATAATAATTCTAACTGACAAATGTCATCGTTTTTACTACACAATCTAGATCATCTTTGCCATAAGTAACTCTCAAAGTGCTTGCACTTAAGTAAATTATATAGATTATGGAAAGTTGTTTCCATTGTGGAGATGATTGTGATAAAACAGTCATTAAATATCAAGAAAAATCATTTTGTTGTAATGGTTGTAAAACTGTATATGATATTTTAAATGATAACGATCTTTCTTACTACTATGATCTGGAAAACGCTCCGGGAACATCTCCTATTGATCAAGAAGGTAAATTTGACTTTTTAGGTAATCAAGAGATTGTACATAAATTATTAGAGTTTAATGAGCAGGAAACACAGGTCGTTTCTCTACTTATTCCATCGATACATTGTAGTTCGTGTATTTGGGTTTTAGAAAATTTACAAAAATTGCAACCTGGAGTGAAAAGTTCTCAGGTAAATTTTCCAGAGAAAACAATCAGAGTTACCTATTCTAGCACAAGCTTGAGCTTAAAAGAACTAGTAACCCTACTCGCTAGGCTAGGTTATGAACCTTATATATCGTTAGAGAGCACAACTGGTCAGAAGAAAATTAAAGATCGTAGTCTTATTTATAAGTTAGGAGTAGCTGGTTTTGCATTCGGTAACATCATGTTTCTCTCATTTCCAGAATACTTTGAAGTAAATGAATTCTGGTTAGAGCGTTACAAGCATATTTTTCGCTGGTTGATGTTTTTCTTCAGTCTTCCTGTCGTATTTTATTCTGGTCGTGATTACTTTGCCTCAGCGATTAAGGGATTGCGCAGCAAAATCCTAAATATTGATGTCCCGATCGCAATAGGTATTTCGGTTCTCTTTTTACGTTCCTTTGTAGATATAGTTATGGATTGGGGTTCTGGATTTTTTGATAGTCTAGCAGGCCTTGTCTTTTTTCTACTTTTAGGTCGTTTTTTCCAGCAAAAAACTTATGCCTACCTTTCCTTTGAGCGCGATTATAAGTCATATTTCCCTATTGCAGTTACTAGAATATGCAAAAAAAATGATGGTGTTGATCTCGCTTTCGCGAAAGCGGAATCACAAATAACGTCTACCTCTACTTCTAAAGGAGAAGAACAAATTCAGGTTAACGAGCTGGAAGCAGGCGACCGTATTCTGATAAGGAACAATGAGTTAATTCCAGTAGACGGGATCTTAATTAATGGAAACGCATTGATCGATTACAGCTTTGTGACGGGAGAAGCAAAGCCTGTTACTAAGTCTTCAGGAGAACAGTTGTTTGCTGGAGGAAGACAACTGGCCGGTTCTATAGAGGTAGAAGTGTTAAAAAGCATGGAGCAAAGTTACCTAACGCAGTTATGGTCTAATGAAATTTTTACAAAAAACGGCAGAAACGTTTTTCAATCACTTACCGATAAGATAAGTAAGCGATTTACGATTACTTTACTTCTTATAGCAATTGTAGCGACTGCGGTATGGCTTTTTATCGATACTCGTATCGCTCTTAACGTATTTACTTCAGTGCTGATAGTAGCCTGTCCTTGTGCTATCGCACTAGCTGCTCCTTTTACTTTAGGTAATCTCCTACGCATTTTTGGACGCCATAAATTATATATGAAAGATACCTCATCCATTGAACAAATGGCG
>MAAC01006682.1_pt1 | contig 24427 bp, 16 predicted proteins | sample 1115981 | NCBI WGS metagenome assembly MAAC01 (sample SAMN04961126, study PRJNA320927) | seawater metagenome | isolation source: sample BD02T64 sea water enriched with oil for 64 days | place: USA:Gulf of Mexico | collected 2013-07-27
ACTTCTACTATTAATTGTAGCTGCAAAACATACAAGTCTAACAGTTTTTGAATGCTAAGTTCTAAGAATTTTTCTTCTCTTACTAAATCATCAGCATTTGAAGTTATCATTGCATAAACTGATTGCATTACTTTGACTCTAATATGTCTTCTATTAATCATCCTAAAGAACTTAATTTAAAAAAGGGCCATAGAAAAATTCTACCGCCCTGCAAAAATATACTTTTTATTGAAATTTTCTACTTGTTTTGCTCTTTTTTACGAGTATCAATTCTATTTTGAGCAATATTTAATGCTGCTCTATGTGTAGAGATATCTTCTTTCTTAGAAAGGCTAAAAATATCTAAAGTTGTATTGTAAATATTTTCTGTTTTTCTCACAATTTCATCTTTCCCATATCCCTCTAACTCAGCATATACATTGATAATCCCACCTGCATTAATTAAGAAATCAGGTGCATATGCAATTCCTTTTTCTTTCAATAACCTACCGTGTTTAATTTCATCGGCTAATTGATTATTGGCTGCTCCGGCAATAACTTTAGCTTTTAATTGACTAATTGTAGCATCATTTATGGTTGCTCCTAATGCACAAGGTGCATAAATATCAACATCTAATCCATAAATATCGTTTCCTAATACAACGTTTGCACCGTACTTATTACTTAACGCTTCTAAACGTGCTTCGTTAATATCATTAATTACAACTTTTGCGCCTTCATCGGTAATGTGCTTCACTAAGGTTTCTCCAACATGGCCAACTCCTTGTACCAATATTTTTTTACCTTCTAAATTGTCCGTACCAAATTGGTGTTTTGCAGCAGCTTTCATTCCCATATAAACTCCATAAGCTGTAATAGGCGATGGATTTCCAGCGCCTCCTTTACTTTCAGATATCCCCGTAACATGAGGTGTTACCTCCCTTACAACATCCATATCTCTAGTTTCCATACCAACATCTTCTGCTGTAATGTATTTTCCACTTAATGAATGCACAAACTCGCCAAATCTACGCATTAACGCATCGTTCTTTTGAGTTTTTGCATCTCCAATAATAACCGCTTTTCCTCCACCTAAATTCAATCCAGTAATTGCTGCCTTAAAAGTCATTCCACGAGACAAACGTAAAACATCATTTAATGCATGCCATTCACTTTGATATGCCCACATTCTAGTTCCTCCCAAAGCTGGACCTAAAACCGTATTATGAATACCAATTATTGCTTTTAATCCTGTATCTTCGTCGTTGCAAAAAACGATTTGTTCATGTCCATCGAAAGAGATTTGTCCAAAGACTGGATCATTTTTCAACTCTTTTGCGTCGATTATGTTTGCTGTCATTTTTGTTATGTATTTATAAAGAAATTAAACTTTTCTTAAATTTTCAGCAGCAAAAATATGATATTAACAAATCATTTCAAAAAAAAGGAAGTTTAATTATGATATTATTAAGATTTAAAAAGATTTAATAAATTATAATTAACCGACACAATATAAAAATACACAATTGTTAATGAAAGCATTACAATACTTAAACAAGTACTTTTTAAAATATAAATACAGATTATTACTTGGTATTATAATTACAATACTATCTAAAATTTTGGCGCTAAAAATACCCCGAATTATAGGGCAGTCTTTTAATATTATTGACGAATACAAAAAAGGTCTTGTAACCAATACAACGGATGTAAAACACGAATTATTAATCGATATTTTAATGATTATTGGTGTTACATTAATTGCCGGATTTTTAACGTTTTTAATGCGTCAGACTATTATTGTTACTTCCAGGCTCATTGAATTTGATTTAAAAAACGAAATCTATCAGCAATACCAAAGACTATCTCTAAATTTCTATAATAAAAATAGGACTGGGGACTTGATGAATAGAATCAGTGAAGATGTCTCTAAAGTAAGGATGTATTTTGGGCCAGCAATAATGTACAGCATGAATATGATTGTGTTGTTTGTAGTAGGTTTTTACCAAATGTTTAGTATCGACCCAATATTAACAGCTTACACATTAATTCCTTTTCCGGTTTTATCGATTTCAATCTTTATTCTAAGCAAAGTAATTAATGAAAAAAGTACCGTAGTACAGCAATATTTATCGAAACTAACAACCTTTAATCAAGAGTTTTTCTCGGGAATCAATGTTGTAAAATCTTACGGAATTGAAAAGTCCATTATTGCTAATTTTGATGATTTAGCAAACGAAAGCAAAAACAAAAATATAGATTTATATAAAGTACAAGCAATCTTTTTTCCGCTAATGGTGTTACTTATTGGCATCAGTAATTTACTCGTTATTTACATAGGCGGAAAACAGTACATAGCAGGTGAGATTCCAATTGGAGTAATTGCAGAGTTTATTTTATATGTCAATATTTTAACTTGGCCAGTAGCAATTGTAGGCTGGGTAACATCAATGATTCAGCAAGCTGAAGCCTCTCAACAAAGAATAAATGAATTCCTAGAACAAATACCAGAAATCATTAACACAAACGCTACTAAAACGGTAGTTAATGGTACCATAGAGTTTAAAAATGTAAGCTTAACCTATGATGATACGAATATAACTGCTTTAAACAACGTGAATTTTAAAGTACTAAAAGGCGAAACCATTGCTATATTAGGTAAGACAGGATCAGGAAAATCGTCAATTATCAATCTAATCGCTCGATTGTACGACGCTACAAATGGCGCTGTTTTAATTGATGGAAAAAACATCACTGGCGCTAATTTAACCGACCTAAGGAATCAAATTGGTTTTGTACCCCAGGATCCATTTTTGTTTTCTGACACCATTGAGAATAATATTAAATTTGGTAAAGAAAATGCAACTACAGAAGAAATTATAGCAGCTTCAAAAAATGCCGTTATTCATGATAATATTTCTGATTTTAAAACCCAATACAACACCCTCTTAGGAGAAAGAGGTGTGACTTTATCAGGGGGGCAAAAACAACGTGTGTCTATTGCTAGAGCAATAATCAAAAACCCTAAAATTTTAATTTTTGACGATTGTTTATCTGCAGTAGACACAGAAACTGAAGAACAAATTTTAACAAATCTCGAAAAGGTTTCTAAAGAAAAGACTACTTTCATTATTAGCCATAGGGTTTCATCTGCAAAAAATGCTGATAAAATTATCATACTAGATCGCGGAGAAATAATTCAGCAAGGCCTTCATAATCAACTAATAAAAGAAGATGGATACTATAAAAAACTATACGAACAACAACTTTTAGAAAAAGAAAACTAAGGTTTCATTAGAATAAGTAAAATATTTTTTTAGTTTTGTTCAGCAAACAAAACAAAACTTAATTTTATTACTAAATTATTATGGCTGAGAGAGTAGAACAAGAAGAGATTTTTTCTCAAGTGTTGAGAGCAGGAAGACGAACTTACTTTTTTGATGTAAGATCTACAAAAGCAGATGATTACTATCTAACAATAACTGAAAGTAAAAAATTTACACACGATGATGGATCGTTCCATTATCAAAAACATAAAATTTATCTTTATAAAGAAGATTTTTCGGAGTTTAACGAAATGTTAAAAGCGGCAACTGATTATATTGTTAATGAAAAAGGGCAAGAAGTAATTAGCGAAAGACACCAAAAAGATTACAAAAAAGAAGAAGTATCAGAAGAAGTAACAGAAGAAGAAACTTCTACAGAAAGTTTTACAGATGTATCATTTGAAGACATCTAGAATTCAAATAATTCTCACATAAAAAATGCCATCTAAAATTAGATGGCATTTTTTTTTATAATACTTTCAACATTATATTGCTCTTTGCAACGGTTTCTTCCCACTCTTTTTCAGAACTACTCTCTTTTGTAATGCCCCCTCCTACATAAATATGGGCCTCCATATTTTCTATTTCCATACATCTTAGATTTACAAACAAATGGGCGTCCTTATGTTGCACTTCTCCCATATTTAACTCCCCTAAAAACCCCGTATAATAAGATCTATTATAGTTCTCGTTTTCTAAAATAAACTGCTTAGCAGCATGTTTAGGCAATCCACAAACAGCGGGAGTTGGATGTAATAAATTCACCAAAGAGAACAAGCTATTTCCTTTAACAGCATCTAATTCTCCTTTTATTTCTGTTCTTAAGTGTACCAATGAGCCAGCTTTTACCGTTTCGGTTTCTGAAACTTGCAACCCTGTAGAAAATTTTGATAGTTTATTCACAATATAGTCAGTTACAAATTTTTGTTCTGCTATTTCTTTTTGATCCCATATTGGCACCGTATTTTCTTTATAAACCTGGGTACCAGCTAAAGCCATGGTTGTAAAACAACTATTCTCTAATTTCAGTAATGTTTCTGGAGTTGCTCCAAACCACAAACCTACTTTTGGGTGAAACCAAACATATACAAATGCATTCGCATATGTTTGCAATAACTTCTTATAGGTTGCAACAATATCAATTTCGGTCAGGGTTACTTTTTCTATTCTAGATAAAACTACTTTTTTAAAATGATCCTTTTTTATTGCCGCTACTCCTTTTTCTACCAAATCTATATGCCTTAACTTTGAATCATTATTGGTGGGCATTACTCTTTGAATGATCATTTCATGATCTTCTTCCATAGTATCGCTAACGAACTCAGATACAGATAATGGAATCAATACGGCAGCATCAACTGAATTAAACGGAGCAAAAACAAACCCTTTTCTATCATACTGATCTGTAATAATATTCAAATCATTATTTTGCTGAAACAACCCAAATACTTCTTTAACATTGGGCTTATTATATACCACAAAAGGAAGGTTTTGCTGATAGTGTTCTTGTATTTTAGTTTGAATTATTTTCAATCTGTTAACTTTAAAAGTTCTTTTTTAATAAATTCAAAATTAGACCAAACCAACGAATGTCCAGCGCCATTAATAGTTTTAAGTTCTAGCTGATTTTGGGGAAATTGTTCTTGTAAAAAAAGTGAATTCTCAAACGGCGCAATTCCGTCAGAATCTCCATGAATTGCGATTATATCGGATGGGTTTGATTTCCAATTTTGTTCGTATTTTTGTAACTCACGTGCATGAGTCATTTTTTCTAGTGACGCAGACTTCCAAACATGTGGCACCAACCAACGTGTTAGTTTCCATTTATAAAAGTTTAACATCAATGGCATTGGTTCTACTTTGCTATAAACTGCAGGTGCTAACAAAACGATGTGCTTATATTTTTCGGCCATTGCCAAAACAATTGGACCTCCATAAGAATACCCTACAAGTATGGTTTTTTCTGGCCTTAAGTTTTTAGTAAAATCTTTCAATAAATCAACTTCGAATTTTAATGATTTTTGAGCCAAAATTTCTTCATCATAATTATAACCAACCCTATCATAAGAAACCATATTAAATTTAGATAGCATCAAAGAATCTGTCATGTAGTTTTTAAAATCTATTGAAGAACCAATTGCTCCATGTACAAAAACCAATGTCGTTTTATTTGTATCAATCCTTTTCTGTAAAGAAACAGTTCTGTATTTAAAATTACCATATGAATTCTTTGATATAAACAAGTCTACGTTAGCCTCAGTAAATAACTCATGAATTTCATCATTCGATTTCGGTGAAGAGAAATTAACAAACAACACATAAATAGCAATTAACATCACCATAAATATGGTTGCAAGTATTTTTATAATTTTTTTAATCAACTTCATTAACTACTTTTTCTCCATTACGATGTTGGTTAATTTACTAATCGATATTAGGTCATTATTTTCATTGGTAACTTTAATTTCCCATAAATGAGTAGTTCTTCCTTTGTGAATTATTTTTGCTGTAGCTCTAACCTCACCTTCTCTTACACTTTTTAAATGGTTAATAGATAGTTCAATGCCTTTTACTATAAACTTACTATTATCTACAAAAAAAGCAGATGCCGCACTACCAACACTTTCCGCTAATGCAGCTGTTGCTCCACCATGTAATAATCCATATGGTTGATGTACCCTAGAATTTACAGGCATTTTTGCTATTAAGAAATCTTCACCTATATCAACATATTCTATTTCAAGAGTTTCCATCAATGTGTCTTTACAACGCATGTTAAACGCATGAAGTATTTCTGATTTTTCTTTCATTATGGATTATTTTATGGTAAAAATACATATTATTTATTGTATTTTTGTAGCATAATTAGAAGGAATTCAGGATGTATAAAGTACGCGTCATTTTAGACACTAAAGAAGATGTAATAAGAACTTTAACAGTTAATAATGCCATTAACTTAGAAGAATTGCATTTGTTTATTGCCAAAGCTTTTGGTTTTAATGGTCAAGAAATGGCTTCGTTTTATAGAACAGACCATGAGTGGAATCAAGGGGAAGAAATTCCGCTATTTAACATGTCTGAATTTGGTGAGTCTATTTCTATGAGCACTTGCATTTTAAAAGAAACACTGCCAAACACCAATGACAAATTAATTTACGTATATGACTTTTTTAAAATGTGGTCTTTTTACGTAGAAGTTGTTGATTGTAATAACGAATTATTGACGGAGCCCAACATATTAATGTCAATTGGAGAAGTGCCTGACGAAGCACCTGAAAAAGAGTTTATTGCAGAGAAAAATGACGATTCTTTTGATGACGAATTTGGTGACAATGATTTTGAGTCATTAGACGATATTGATTTTGACAATTATTAAATTCCTTTTTTTGATTCTATTTTTTCTGTAACATTTTGGTATCTTGTTCGTCAAATAACCATAATCGACTAAAACAATAGCATTGGAAACTATCTTATCTTTAAAGAATTTAGACAAAAAATACCATTGGAAACTATCTTATCTTTAAAGAATTTAGACAAAAAATACGGGCCGGTACATGCAGTAAACAACTTAACCTTTGATATACAAAAAGGAAATGTTTACGGTATTTTAGGGCCAAATGGAAGTGGAAAGTCTACCACGTTAGGAATCATTTTAAATGTTGTTAACAGAACTTCAGGAGAATACAGCTGGTTCAATGGTGCATTGTCAACACACGAAGCATTAAAAAAAGTTGGAGCTATTATTGAGCGCCCGAACTTTTACCCATACATGACGGCTACTCAGAATTTAAAATTGATTTGTAAAATAAAAGGTGTTTCTATTGATAAAATTGATGAGAAATTAAAAACTGTAAATCTTTACGAACGTAGAGATAGTAAGTTTAGAACTTTTTCTTTAGGAATGAAACAGCGTTTAGCAATTGCTTCTGCTTTACTAAACGACCCTGAAATTTTAATCTTAGACGAACCAACTAATGGTTTAGACCCTCAAGGGATTCATGAAATTCGTCAAATTATTAAGGGAATTTCTAAAAATGGAACTACTATTTTACTCGCCTCTCACCTATTAGATGAAGTTGAAAAAGTTTGTAGTCATGTTGTTGTGATAAGAAAAGGCGTAAAACTATATGCAGGTAGAGTTGATGAAATGACTGCTTCTAACGGTCTTTTTGAGTTAAAAGTTGAAGGCAATAGTGAACAATTAATTAACCTACTTGAAAATCATGCTTCAATAAGTTCTGTAAATAAAGAGGAAGAAGTTTTAATCGCTACGCTAAATGAAGAAATGTCTGCTTCAGATATGAATAGCTTTTTATTCAAAAATGGCGTTACCTTGTCTCATTTAGTAAAACGTAAGCCTAGCCTAGAACAACAATTCTTAAAGTTAACAAGCAACCAATAATCAACTTTCAAAAAACACACCATGTTTAGATTACTAAATATAGAATTTCATAAATTAAAACACAATAAAGCAAGTAAAGTTTTATCAATCATTTACTTTGCCCTTTTAACCTCCATTGCCTTAATTGCTGCAATAAAATTTGATATTGGAATTGTAAAATTCCACCTTGCTGACCAAGGGATTTTCAATTTTCCATACATCTGGCATTTCAACACTTTTATGGCTGCAATATTCAAGTTCTTTTTATTACTTGTAATAGTTTCTATGATGGCAAACGAATACAGTAACAAAACCTTGAAACAAAACCTAATTGATGGATTGAGTAAGAAAGAATTTATTCTTTCTAAGTTTTACACCGTAATTGTTTTTGCTGCTGTATCAACACTTTTTGTCTTTGTAATTTCTTTGACTCTTGGTTTAATTTATTCTGATTATAATGAATTTTCAATTATATTTTCGGACTTAGACTACTTATTAGCATTCTTTATTAAACTAGTAGGATTCTTTTCAATGGGGCTATTCTTTGGAATCTTAGTAAAGCGTTCTGCCTTTGCAGTTGGAGCTATTTTTATATGGTTAATATTAGAAAGCATTCTTAAAGGGTATTTATTTTGGTCTTTTAAGTCTGTTGACAACACTACAGAACAAGTAAATAGCGTTATGCAATTTCTTCCCTTAGAAGCCATGGCTAACTTAATTAAAGAACCTTTTACTAGGCTTGGAGCAGTGAGATCTGTAGCCAATACAATCGGTGAACAAATTACAAAAGATTTCTCTGTTCAATACACAGACATTCTAATTGTTTCTGTTTGGACTACAATCTTCATTTACTTATCATATGCTTTACTAAAAAAGAGAGATTTATAATACTTTTTAAATATATTTGACGTTCGAATAAAAAATCCGTTAAATGAGAATATTTTTAAGTGTTGTTTTATTTTTAATTGCATTAAGCACTTACGGGCAGAAAGAAGCTAATATTTGGTATTTTGGACACAAGGCGGGGTTGGATTTTTCTACTTCCCCTCCAACGGCTATTAATGGTCAATTAGATACTTTTGAAGGCGCTTCAACAATTTCTGATAGCCAAGGAAATCTACTGTTTTATTCTGACGGAACGAATGTTTGGAGTAAGAATCATCAATTGATGAAATACACCAACGGAAGTCTTGCAAATAATTTATTAGGGAATCCATCTAGTACACAATCTGCTTTAGTTATTCCGAAACCAGATGACCCTTCTATTTATTATTTATTTACAGTCGGAACAAATGCTTTTAGAGGATTAAACTACTATACTATTGATATTACCAAAAACGGTGGCATGGGAGCGATTATTGACGGTCCTATTGATTTATCTGGAAGCGCATCTAGTGTTTGGTCTGAAAAAGTTACAGCTGTAGAGGGAAAAGATTGCGATACTTTTTGGATTATCTCAACCGACCTAAATAATTTCTATTCGTATAAAGTGGATAAAAATGGCGTTATCAATACCCCGGTAATTTCTAGTTTTGGCCGATTACTTAACACATTCAGAGGAACTTTAAAAGTTTCACCTGATGGTAAGTATGTTGTTTTAGCGAATCAGACAGACACAACATTCTTATACAGATTTAATTCTCAAGACGGAACTATTGGCAGCCCTATGGCCTTAAATGTTAACACAGGAGGCTATGGTGTTGAGTTTTCTGAAACAAGCACGATGCTATATGTTTCAACAGGTGTTCACAGTCAAACAGATAATGACCCAGAAGAAGCATTTGTTTACCAATACAATCTAAACAATACTACAATTACTGACATTAATAATTCTAGGAAGACTATTGTTTCTGAAACAGGTTTTAGAGGCGCATTACAATTAGCAATCGATGGAAAAATATATTATGCCAGAAGTAGATCTCCATACTTAGGAGTCATCAATTATCCAGATAAGATTGGTGATGATGTAGCATATGTGAAGAATGGCCAATTACTAGCAGGAGCTTCTACATCTTCTGAAGGATTACCTCCTTTTATTCAATCATTTTTCTCACCAGTTAAAATACTAGATAGCGATACCAAATCAATCAACTTAACACTTGGAACTCATGAAGTGTGCATTGGAGATACTTTTTCCTTTGAGCCAGAACTGGCTGGATTGGCTGGCTCAACTTATAAATGGACTAAAGCAGGTGATCCAAGCGTACTTATTACAACACGAGAAATAACCATTGATCATACAAATTTTGGTTCAGGCTTGTACAATCTAGAAATGCTAATTACTGATGTATGTGGAAGAATAAAAAAATACAATGGTACCGTAGAGATTTTATTTGTTCCAATTCCAGAGTTATTTACAATTCCAATTTATGAACAGTGTGATTTTGACGTGAACCCTGCCGATGGAATAACGTCTTTTAACTTAGAATCTAAAATTGATGAGCTCACAAATAGTGCATCAGGATTGGTGGTAGATTTTTTTGAAGCTACTGACATAACGTATAACACACCTATCACAAACAAAGGAAATTACAGAAATAAAACATCTACCAATACCAGCAACTACAAATTACTAATTAGAGCAACGAATACTAGTGGCTGTGAAACATTTGGTGAAATAGAATTAAAGACTAATGCGACCTCTTTAGCAAATTACCCGGACCTCTACTTAACAGAGTCGGATGTAAATGCTTCAGATCCAAATGCCAGAAACAGTAGTGGCTCGGCAAATGTTTTTTATGATTTTTCGTTAAAAACAACCGATATTATTACCAACTCTGCAGGGGCATTTTCGGCGGCTACACATGCCTTTGAATATTACAGAACATCGAATGACGCAGCACTTCAAACTAATCAAATTATCGCACCTTTTAATGATGATATTTTCACTAATAATTCGGATGTTTTTGTAAGAATCTCAACAACAGGTACCAGCGCTTGTACTGGAATAGGGCAATTTAAAATTTTTGTAAATACAAGACCTATTCCTCTAGGGAATATAAACCCACAATATTTGTGTGTAAATAATCCTATTGACAACCCTCAGTTAATTACTATTGATTTAAACGCAAATACTGGAATTACAACCGACACTTATAAGTGGTTTTTAAACGGGAATTTAATTACAGGAGCAACAAGCGCCATTCATAAAGCCAATGTTCAAGGAACTTATAAAGTTGAAGCATACAGAAATTATCAAAACCTAGTTTCAGACCCTAATGATGACACCGTTAGTTTAGGGTACAATACTTTTGATGTGCTAGAATCTAACAAAGCTTTAATTGTAGCTACTGACTTAACCGATAACGTTGACAATCCTAATGAAAATATTCTTACTATTAAAACTTCTGGAATTGGAGATTATGAATACGCTTTAAACAGCTCAAGTCTTGCTAATTTTACCAAAGGGTCAGATAATTTATCTTTCACTTTTAACGAAGTTAAACCCGGTCTAAATACAGTGTACATTCGAGATATAAATGGCTGTGGAATTACCTCCAGTCAAAAATTATCATTCTTATTTTTCCAAAGACATTTTTCTCCGAATAATGATGGAGTTTTAGATACCTGGAAAATCCTAGGATCTAACAATAGCTTCTACACTTCTGCAAGAGTCGAAATATTTGATAGATATGGTAAAGTAGTCGCTTTAATCACTGATAAAGATAGTCAAGGCTGGAATGGGACATTCAATGGAAAAAAATTACCTTCAAACGATTATTGGTTTAATGCTGTATTAGAAGATATTAATGGACACATTAGAAAAGAAACCGGACACTTTAGTTTATTGAGAAAATAAATTCTTTCATATTTTTCATTTATATTCGTAGCAATGAAAAATAAGTTTGAAATATTTCTAGCATTTTTATTTATACTTCTTGTTTGCTCCCCAAAAACTCAAGCACAACTAAGCAAGAAACACTACATACCGCCATTAACGAGTGCAGAATTTGGAAATGCCAATCCAGAAGCTCAATATTTTTATATATCTACACCAAGTACCAAGAATGTTACCTATACAATTACACTTATAGGACAACCATCATCGAGTACAATATCTGGCATTGTTTCTAATGCCAATCCTGTTGAAATTTCATTAGGAACAGGCTATGGACAACTCTTTATAGAGTCAAATCAATCTAGTATTGTGAAAAATAACAAAGGCTACCTTATAGAAGCCGAAGATGTTATTTATGTTTCTTTAAGGATGAAAGCAGGAAGTAGCGCTCAAGCTGGAGCTTTAGTAAGCAAAGGATTATCTGCATTAGGAAATACTTTTAGAGTCGGTGCCTATACCAATCAAAACCCACAGACAAACTATCTGAATTTTGCTTCTGTAATGGCTACAGAAGACAATACTATGATTACTTTTGATGATTTACCTGCTGGGTTAACGATAAAAAACTATACGGGCCCCTTCCCTGTTATAGTCAATTTAGATAAAGGAGAAAGCTATACAGTTGCTACAAATAGTTCAGATAATACCATAAATAGAGATGGGTTAATTGGAGCACTAATACAAGCTGACAAACCAATTGTTGTTAATACCGGCTCTGCAAATGGTAGTTTTCATAACGGCGGCGGAAGAGATTACGGAATTGATCAAATTGTAGGATACACCAAAGTGGGAAATGAATACATCTTTGTAAAAGGTGATGGAAATGACAATTGGGAAAATGTATTAATCGTTGCACATCTAGACAATACAAGTATTAGTATTAATGGAAATACGCCTGTGGCAACCATAAATGCAGGGGAATATTATCTTATTGAAGGAGCTAATTATTCGGCCAATCAAAACATGTATGTTGCGACCAGCAAAAATGTATTTGCATACCAAGGAATTGGCGTTAATGGTAGTGAAGCCAATCAAGGGTTATTTTTCGTTCCACCACTAAGTTGCGAGAATCGTGGAAATGTAAACACCATTGCCAGTATTCAGAATATAGGAACAACGACATACAATGGTGGAATTACTATTATTACGAACAAAAATGCAACCGTAACTGTTAATTCACAACCCATAACCGCCTTACCTCAGGATGTTACTGGCAACAACAATTACGTAACCTATAAACTACTAGGATTAACAGGAGATGTTTCTATAGAAAGTTCAGGAGAATTATATTGTGCCTATTATAATTTTAATGGTGCAGCTACTTCTGGAAGTTTTTACTCCGGATTCCCTTCTGCTCCAGAAATAAATTTAAATACAACTGTCCAAACCCTTGGAGCATGTATACCTAACATAACTTTATCAGCCACTAATATTGATATTTTTGATCAATTCGAATGGTTTTTTAATGACGGTACAGGCTATGTATCTACAGGAATAACCATCACTAGCCTGATTCCTACCCAACCCGGAAAATATAAACTCATTGGAACCATCAATTGTTCTGGATTACAATTTGAATCTGTGGAGATACCAGTAAGCATTTGTCCTGATGACACTGATAACGACGGAATTATTGATAATAAAGATATTGACAATGATAATGATGGAATCTTAAATTGCGATGAAGGAAAGGGAGATGCAACAATGAACTTATCAGATATTACGAATCCAGAAATTGTATTTTCTGATGCAACTACCAACACGAGTATCACCTCAAGTACCTTTATTCAAAACAATATAAATGGAACCACAAATACATTCATTGGACAAAACAATGGTAATTTCATAGCAACAGCAAATGCTGCCAATACATCCAATTTAGAATACACATTGGATTTCACTCAGCCCGTTAATTTTAAATTTACAGAAACCACAGGAATAATTCATACAGCTATTACTGGAGAATATTTTATCCTGAAAATCGGACCATCAAATAAGAACATAACCTTATTGGACCCTGACAACTTACTGCTTATAGACACTAATTTTGATGGAGTTTTCGAATCGGGTGTTTTAGATTTTTCAGCTTCTGAAATCCGATTTAAATACAACCCAAGTTCAACTGGTACTGCGCCATTTCAATTTATTGCAAACCAAATAAACCAACTTTCGTTTGTACATCATTTAAGCAATTTAACAGAGAATTCTATCTTTAACGGCACCATACAATTAACCTGTTTTGATATAGACACTGACAATGATGGAATCGTGAATAGTTTTGATTCAGATTCAGATAATGACGGAATTCCAGATATCATTGAAAAAAATGGCGGGTATATCAGCTTGTCAAATACAGATGCAAATATTGATGGTTTGGATGATATTTTTGATATTGCAATCAAAGCAATTGATACAGATAACGACACTGTATTAGATTATATAGATGTTGATTCTGACAATGATGGAATTTTCGACCTAGAAGAGGCGGGTCATGGATTGCCTGATATTGATAGTAACGGAATTATAGATAATGCAATTTCTTCGATTGGAGCAAATGGTTTTGTAAATGCATTAGAGACCAATCCAGACAGCACCCTAATTGGATATGTAATTTCAGATACAGACAATGATAGCACATTCAATTACATGGAATTAGACAGTGACAATGATGCCTGCTCTGATGTTGTTGAAGCCGGGTTTACCGATCTAGATAAAAATGGTCTGTTAGGAGATTCACCAATAATTGTTGATGTTTTAGGTAAGGTACTTAACACAACTGATGGCTATACTCCGCCGCATATAAATTACACAACTTACGCACCCATTGTTTTAAACACCTCATTTGATGACGTCGTTTTTTGCGAATCTACAAACTCAAATCTTACCATAGATTCAAATGCAGATACCTTTCAATGGCAATTAAGCACAGATGGCATTAGTTGGAATAATATTATTGATGGTCCTATTTATAGTGGCGCTACAACAAACAACCTGCTGATTACTGATGTATTAACTACCTATAACAATCACCAATTTAGAGTACAACTGGGAAAAACAGGAAATAGCTGTGGATTTACCACAAATTTCATCACAGTAACGGTCAACCCAAAACCTTTGTTTTTTACAATTCCACTTTATGAGCAATGTGATATTGACTCAAATCCAATTGATGGAATTACCTTATTTAATTTAGCATCTAAAGAAATTGAAATTACCAACAACAACCCCGATGTTATTGTTGCCTTTTTTGAAATTTCTGATACGAACCATAGTACCCCTATTCTCAATACAAATGCATATACAAATTTAACAACCACCCTTGTCAATAACTACAAATTAATCGCTAGATTAACAAATACAGTTACTGGCTGCATTGAATATGGAGAAATAGCGCTAAAAGTAAACCCTTCTAGCTTAAACAACTACCCAGACATGTATATGTGTGAAGTTGATTTAAATGCCAACATCCCAAACGCCTTAAATAGTCTTGGAACTGGAAATGCACATTATGATTTTGATGCCAAATCAAATGCTATTATTGCAAACTCTGGAGGTGCTTTCTCATTAGCAACGCATAGTTTTGAATATTATAGATCTGCAAACGATGCCGCTTTACAAACAAACCAAATCGTTGCACCTTATAACGATGATTTGTTTGGTAATAACTCAGATGTCTATGTTCGCGTATCTACTATAGGAACAAATGCCTGTTCTGGTATTGGGCAATTCAAAGTATTTGTTAACGAAAGACCCATACCACAAGGAAATACAAGCCCCGTTTACTTATGCGTAAACAATCCCATAGACAATCCGCAAGACATTACTATTGATTTAAATGCAAACACCGGGGTTATCACCGACACCTATCAATGGTTTTTAAATGGTAATTTAATCACTGGAGCAACAAGTGCCATTCATAAAGCAAATGTAGCAGGAACCTATTATGTGGAAGCCTATAGAGCGTATCAGAACAATATTGCAGATGCGTCTGATAATTCTTCTTGTACAGGCTACAACACATTTACCGTTGTCGAATCAAATAAAGCGCTAATAATTTCAACCGATATAACGGATAATCTCGACAACCCGTTGAAAAATATGCTTGCAGTAAAAGTAGCCGGAATTGGTGATTATGAATTTGCATTAAACAGTACAAGTATTTCAAATTTTATAAAAGGAACAGATAATTTTTCTATAACATTCAACAATGTAACACCAGGTTTAAATACTGTGTACATCAGAGATCTTAATGGCTGTGGAATCACATCGAGCCAAAAATTATCCTTCCTATTTTTTCAAAGGCATTTTTCACCAAATAATGATGGAGTATTAGATACTTGGAGAATCTTAGGTATTCACAATAATTTTTATACATCAGCACGCGTAGAAATTTTTGATAGATACGGAAAAGTAGTTGCCTTACTAACAGATCCAAATGGCCAAGGTTGGAACGGAACATTTAATGGGAAAAAACTATCTTCTAACGATTACTGGTTTAATGCTGTTTTAGAAGACATTAATGGAAACATTAGAAAAGAAACGGGGCATTTTAGTTTACTTAGAAAATAAGTGAAACTTCTCTCAGATTAACATACAGATTCTGTATTTTTGTTTTTATGGATTTTCAATTACACTCTAAGTTTAAACCTACTGGTGATCAACCACAAGCAATAAAACAACTTACTGATGGTATCATTTCAGGTGAAAAATACCAAACTTTATTAGGAGTTACGGGCTCGGGAAAAACTTTTTCAGTAGCCAATGTTGTTGCGGAAGTAAACAGACCCACCTTGGTATTAGCACACAATAAAACCCTAGCTGCTCAGTTGTATTCTGAGTTTAAACAATTCTTTCCAGAAAACGCGGTAGAGTATTTTGTTTCCTATTACGACTACTACCAACCAGAAGCATACTTACCTGTAACCGGGACTTATATTGAGAAAGATTTATCTATCAATGAAGATATTGAACGCTTAAGAATAAGCACCTCTTCTGCCCTACTTTCTGGTCGTAGAGATGTGCTAGTGGTGGCCTCTGTATCTTGTTTATATGGAATTGGAAACCCTGTAGAATTTAAAAAGAATGTTATTCCTATTGAAGTTGGACAAGCAATCTCAAGAACCAAATTTTTACATTTATTAGTAACAAGCTTATATTCTAGAACTGAATTTGAGGTTAAAAGCGGAACTTTTAAAGTAAAAGGAGATGTTATTACCATTTATCCTTCTTATGGAGATAATGGCTATCGCGTGCATTTTTTTGGTGATGAAATTGACGAACTAGAATCATTTGATTTAGAAAGCAATGCGATTCTAGAAAAATTTCAAAACTTAACCATCTACCCTGCCAATTTATTTGTGACTTCACCAGATGTATTGCAAAATGCCATTCATGCTATTCAAGACGACATGATGAAGCAAGTAGCATACTTTCAAGAAATCGGTAAAAATTTAGAGGCCAAACGCTTGAAAGAACGCACTGAGTTTGACTTAGAAATGATTCGTGAATTGGGATATTGCTCTGGAATTGAGAATTACTCTCGGTATTTAGATGGACGAGAGCCAGGTACACGCCCCTTTTGTTTGTTAGATTATTTTCCAGATGATTATTTAATGGTCATCGACGAAAGTCATGTTACTGTTCCGCAAACACATGCCATGTATGGCGGGGATAGAAGTAGAAAAGAAAACCTGGTAGAGCATGGATTCAGATTAACTTCTGCAATGGACAATAGACCTTTAAAATTTGAAGAACTTGAAGAAGTTCAGAATCAGGTTATTTATGTAAGTGCCACTCCTGCTGATTATGAGTTGGAAAAAACCGAAGGGATTTTTGTGGAACAAATCATACGACCAACTGGATTGTTAGATCCCCCTATTGAAGTACGGCCAAGTTTAAATCAGATTGATGACTTGATTGAAGAAATTCAAGTGCGTGTAGAAAAAGATGAGAGGACCCTAGTTACTACTTTAACCAAAAGAATGGCAGAAGAATTAGCAAAATACCTAACGCGTATTCAAATTCGCTGTCGCTATATACATTCTGATGTTGACACTTTAGAACGTGTAGAGATTATGCAAGACCTTCGTAAAGGAATTTTTGATGTTTTAATTGGTGTGAACTTATTAAGAGAAGGTTTGGATTTACCTGAAGTATCTTTGGTTGCCATTCTAGACGCAGACAAAGAAGGTTTTTTAAGAAATCACAGGTCATTAACGCAAACAATTGGTAGAGCAGCGCGTAACGTAAATGGATTGGCAATTATGTATGCAGATAAAATGACGAAAAGCATGCAACGTACAATTGATGAAACCAACAGAAGACGTGACAAGCAAATTAAGTACAATAGTGAAAATAATATTACGCCAACACAAATTGTAAAAGCAATTGAAAACACGTTAACCAAGAGTGCAGTATCCTCATATCACTATGACAATGCAATTAATAAAGCGGCAGAGGTAGACTTAGAGTACTTGCCAAAACCAGAAATAGAAAAACGCATTAGAGATACTCGTAAACATATGGAAACAGCTGCCAAAGCATTAGATTTTTTAACTGCAGCTCAATTTAGAGATGAAATTGAAGTATTGAAAAGACATTTGTAAGTCGCTATTAATCTTTACTTCCCCAAGGTGCACCTGGCGTGCTAATTTCTTTTGTTAAATCAAATTTTACAGAAAAAAAACGATCTGTTCCAATTCTACGTAAATTATAGGTAAACGTTGTTTCATCAATAGTAACCCACCAAACATTATTAGAAGCATACGGAATTAAACTTGATGTTTGCTGATCCGCTGGAAAAAATTGAATATTGGCCAGTCCGGTATTCGGATTGACCCCGCCATATTGTGTAATGCTATCTTCTGAACCATCTTTATGTCTGTGGTCATGTTTTAACCCAATCAATTGTCCTTTACGCATTGTAAAAACCCACGTACGAGATTTGTCCTCACCAACAAAAAAAGGAATTCGAATAACATTCTCTTCACAAGAGCGAATATGCATTACTAATTTCTTTCCTGTAAAACCATCTCCCTTCTTACCACCTGCCACAATTTCTCCTTCGTATGTTTTTCCACAATGACTCTCTAAGGATTTCCAAAACTGTACCGAGTTTGGTACTTCTTGCGCTATTAAAGTTAGCGGAAATAAAAATAACACTAAGAATTTCTTCATTTTTATAAATTTTTAAAATTGTAAGACGCAGCAATATAAATCAAAAAAAACAATACACAATAACATAAAGTGCTAAGATTAAGCCCCTTTTTTATGTTAAAAAGTGTTAAAATAGCAACTTATATCTCTGCTTGGTAGTTCTTTTTTGTAATATCGTGTTCAGTTAATAAAAACAACCAAATACAATGAAAAAATCACTATTACTAGTAGGTGCAATGGCCATGGTACTTTCGTGTAAGCAAGAAGCTACGAAAGAAGACCTAACCAACTACGCAAGCACTATTACTCAAGAAGAGTTAAAAGAGCATTTATACATTTATGCATCAGACGAATTTGAAGGTCGTGATACTGGAGAACCTGGGCAAAAGAAAGCAATTGAATATCTTAAAAAAGAATACGAAGCTTTGGGAATTAATTCACTTATTGAAGGAAATTATTTTCAAAATGTTCCATTAAGTATTGTAAAAACACCAACAGTTACTATTTCTGTAAACGGAAAAGCGTTTAATTATTTTGATGATTTTATATCGCTTAGAGCTGCTGAAACAGGAACCATTAATGTATCCGACATTGTGTATGCAGGATTCGGTATTGATGATGACAAATATTCTGATTATACAGATCTTGATGTAAAAGGCAAAGTAGTTATTGTAAAAGCTGGTGAACCTAAAGACAAAGCAGGTAACAATGTACTTACTGGTGATAAAAAAGCTTCGAAATGGTCTAACGGACGTCAAGCAATTTCTTCAAAAAGAAATGCTGCAAAAGATAAAGGTGCGAAAGCTGTATTCTTTATGGATAATAGTTTGTTTGAACGCTATGCTAATTATTACAAGAGACGTGAAGAAAACGGTGGTAGCAAAAGCTTATCATTACCTGCTAAAAAAGATGCCGATAAAGAAATTTATCATTTCTTAATTAGCGAAAAAATGGGTAAAGCTATGGTGAGCAACATCAATAAATCTGATAAACCAGCAACTGTTGCAAGTAAATTAGACATGAGTTTTAAAAGTAGTAAAACTCCACATCCTTCTGAAAATGTAGCAGCAATCATTAGAGGTTCTGAAAAACCAGATGAATATATTATTGTTTCTGCACATTTAGATCACGTTGGAGTAAATGCCAAAGGCGAAGTTTTTAATGGTGCTGATGATGACGGTTCTGGAACCGTTTCTATATTAGAGATTGCAGAAGCTTTTAAAGCTGCTGCTGATAAAGGACATGGACCAAAACGCTCTATTATCTTCCTGCATGTAACTGGAGAAGAAAAAGGATTGTTAGGATCTAGATACTACACAGACTATGAGCCATTAGTTCCGTTAGCAAATACCGTTGCAAACTTAAACATTGATATGGTGGGTAGAATTGACCCAAAACGTACAGGAGATCGTAATTATATTTACTTAATTGGTGCAGATAAATTAAGTACTGAATTGCATGAAGTTTCTGAAGCCGTAAACAAAGAGTTTACCAACATCGAACTAGATTATACCTATAACGATGAAAACGATCCAAATCGTTTTTACTACCGCTCTGATCATTATAACTTTGCAAAAAACAACATTCCAATCATTTTCTATTTTAATGGAACACATGATGACTACCACCAAGCATCAGATACGCCAGATAAAATTAACTACGACTTGTTAGAAAACAGATCTCGTTTGGTTTTTCATACTGCATGGGAATTAGCAAATCGTGAAAACAGAATTGTAGTTGACAAAGCAACTGAAAAGTAACACACACAATGTATATATAAAAGCCTTCCATTTCGGGAGGCTTTTTTTTTACCCAAAATCATTTAGTATCTTTAGTTCAAATATCTCCCAAAATAACAATCGAATTGTCCTTATCAATGTAGGCAGCGTTTTGGATAGGAAATTTTTATCCTTTAACTTATTTTAATGCTTTCTAAAAATTAAAGGAAATTAATGATCCAATCATAATTCAAGCAATGAAAGTCATTTTTATAGCAACTTCTATTTTTACAAGAACAGTAAATTATCAATTTAAAAAACTGGGAGAAGAATTTACAAAAAACAATATTAAGGTGGTCTACATCTTAGATTGCCCAAAACACCAACTACCCAAAAACACAACTAACTTAACATTCTATAACTGGCCCTCAAAACGCCCTACAAAGGTTAAAGATTTTATTTTTTTATACAAGCTTATTAAAAAATACAAACCATATATGACCATGTCAATGTTTGGGGCCGGTAATGTCATGTCTATTACATCATACTTCTCTAATGTAAAAAACAGAATAATATGGATAAGAACAACAAGCAAACAATTAGAGCTAGACGCTATCAAAAAGTTCAAACACAAACTACTTACAATAAGAAAAAAAGCAGTTTATAGACTAAACACACATATTTTCACGAACTCCAAAGGCACATTAATAGACTCTATAGATCGGAAGTATGTAAGAAATCAACAAACACATGTTTTTAATAATTTGTATTCTTCTTCAGTAATTAAATATAACAAAAGAGTCAATAGAGATAATTCAATTATAATTGCAGGTAGAATACATTACTCAAAAGGCCATATTCCCTTAATAAAACAATTCAAAGATGTGTTATTAAAATTTCCAAATTTAAAACTAACCATTATTGGATGTGGAAATCTGAAAAATCGAATTATTACCTATAGTAGAGAAATTAATGTTTATGAAAACCTTATTTTTAAAGAATCCCTCCCCCAAAGAGAATTATTTAAGCAATACAGTAAATCTTTAATTACAATTAATGCTAGTATTTCTGAATCTTTTGGAAATACATTAGTTGAATCACTACGAGAAGGCACACCAATAATAGCGACTAAAACCGAGGGCTCTTCAGAAATTATCAATAATAAAAATGGGCTGTTTTATTCAAACGAATTAAAATATTCATTATTAAATTGTGTAACAAACATAATGAGTGACTGGGAGCAATACTCTAAAAACGCTTTAATTTCTTTTCATGATAAATTTAAAATAGAGCATAAGATTGGCGCCTATGCAGACGAAATTTTAGAAAACATTAGCTAATAAAAACCAGCATTTGAATAAAACTTACTATAATATTGAATGATTAAAGAAAAAATTACGTCTTTTTATTTTTAAGTATTTACAATTCCTACTAAAGTACATGCCCAAATAGAATTCTATTTCAAAGAACGAAGCTAAAGATCAAGTTATAGCGAGCACAATCACCCAACAAAAGCCAAATTCACTCAAAAACGACACCTAATAATTTGACACACACACAGAAAACACTGATTAACAACGTATTATGACAAATGTTCAATCTGAACGGAATTAACGAAAAATTTAGCAGAGCTCTGAATATTTTTTTCTCCAAAAAATCACTTGTAAACTCACAACATTACATTTTTTGTTTTACTTTTAATCCGAAAAATTAATTGCTAATTTCAATCAACTTACATGAAACAAAAAATTATGATGCTACTCCTATTTATAGGGGTGACCACTATTGCACAAATTAAATTTGAAAAAGGGTATTTCATTTCTAACAACGGAATAAAAACCACATGTTTAATAAAAAATGAAGGATGGGTAAATACTCCTCAAGTTTTTAAATATAAATTATCAGAAAATTCTGTAATTGAAACTGGAACAATACAACACATTACAGAATTTGGGTTTAAACAACTAATCAAATTTAAACGATTTACAACCAAAATAGATAGAGCAAGTACAAGTTACAGCTATTATGACAAAAGCAGATTGTCTAATTTCAAGAGTGAAACCCTATTTTTAGAGGTAGTAATTGACGGAAGTAACCAGCTTTTTCAATATAAGAGTGAAAGTTTAACTCGTTTCTTTTTTATTAAAAATAATGAATCAATACAACCATTAGAATTTAAACTATATAAAAAATCGAATGGAATCGTATACAAAAATCTCAACTACCAAAAACAGTTAAAAGAACAGTTTCCAGTATCCAATTACAACTATTCTAATTTACGATATACTAAAAACGCTTTGACTAAATATTTAGTTCAATATTTGAATTTAAATCAAGTAAAATTCACACAGTATTTACGGGGGAAAAACTACCAATCTACTTTTAATCTAAAAGTAAAAATTAAAAATAGCTTATCCGATTTAACATTTGACAATGATTTAATTAGTAATCCTCTGAATTTAGGCAAAAAAAATCAAGTTAAGGTTGGTTTTGAAATCGAATGGGGACTTCCTTTCAATAACAATAAATGGGGGTTATTTATAGAACCAACTTATCAATCATACAACGCCAATGAAAAACAAAATGTCAATAACTCTTTGAATACCTTATTTGAAGCAACGATTGATTACAAATCAATTGAGATACCAATTGGCTTAAGGCACTATTTATTTTTGAATAAGAACTCTAAAATCTTCATCAATTCAGGGTTTGTTATTGATGTTGCTTTCTCGTCTAAAACAAGCTTAAAGCATTCTAATTATGGGTTTTCTAGTACCTTCCCTTTTGTGCTAGCTCCGAAATTTCACGACTCTGACATCACCAATTCAGTAAATTTCTTTATTGGATCTGGTTATGGGTTTTCTAAATTTAACATTGAATTCAGATATAACACCAGTAGAAATTTAATTAACAGCTATACATCTGCTGCAAAATACTCTTCATTTTCAATAATTCTAGGGTATCAATTGTTCTAAATTAACAGTATTCAATAAAAAAAAGCCTCACAATTGTGAGGCTTTTTTTTATGATATATTTTAAGTATCGTTGCTTATACAGCCAATACCTCTGCAACTTTATCTGCAGCTTCTTGAAATTCTGTAGCAGAAATAATTTCCATTCCACTATTATCAATCAATTCTTTTGCTTCTACAGCATTTGTTCCTTGTAATCTACAAATAATAGGCACATTAATTCTGTCTCCCATACTCTTGTATGCATCCACAACTCCTTGCGCTACTCTATCACAACGTACAATACCTCCAAAGATATTTACAAGAATTGCTTTTACATTTGGATCCTTTAAGATAATTCCAAATGCTGTCTCAACACGCGCAGCATCTGCGGTACCTCCAACATCTAGGAAGTTTGCAGGTTCACCACCAGCTTGCTTAATTAAATCCATAGTTCCCATTGCCAATCCAGCTCCGTTTACCATACATCCAACATTACCATCCAAATCAACATAATTTAATCCAGCAGCTTTCGCTTCTACTTCAATAGGATTCTCTTCACGTAAATCACGCATTTCTGCATAATCTTTATGACGGTATAATGCATTTTCATCCAAGGTTACTTTAGCATCTACCGCTAAAATTTTAGAATCTGATGTTTTTAATACAGGATTAATTTCAAACATTGAAGAATCTGACTTGATGTATGCTGTATATAATGCAGACACAAATTTTGTCATTTCTTTTAAAGCAACACCAGACAACCCTAAGTTAAAGGCAATCTTACGAGCTTGAAAAGGCAATAACCCCATTGTAGGATCGATCTCTTCCGTAAAAATTAAGTGCGGAGTTTCTTCAGCAACAGTTTCAATATCCATTCCACCTTCTGTAGAATACATAATCATGTTTTTACCAGTGTTTCTGTTTAATAAAACAGACATGTAATATTCTTCTGGCTCAGAATCTCCAGGGTAATAAACATCCTCACAAATTAAAACTTGATTCACTTTTTTACCTTCTGCAGAAGTTTGTGGTGTTACCAACATCATTCCAATGATATCATTAGAAATTGTTTCAAC
>MAAC01015879.1_pt1 | contig 24413 bp, 17 predicted proteins | sample 1115981 | NCBI WGS metagenome assembly MAAC01 (sample SAMN04961126, study PRJNA320927) | seawater metagenome | isolation source: sample BD02T64 sea water enriched with oil for 64 days | place: USA:Gulf of Mexico | collected 2013-07-27
GTGCTACGGGTGGTACGGCTCCTTATACGTATGCATGGAATACGGGAGGTACAGCTGGTTTGGAAACTGGACTTGGTACTGGAACTTATAATGTAACCATTACCGATGCGAATGGTTGTTCAGATACTTCATCTGTTACCCTTGAACAGCCGGAAATATTAATAGTAAATGCTTTAGCCGACAGTAACGTTACTTGTTTTGGAAACCTGGACGGAATTGCCAATGCTTCAGCTTCTGGAGGAACTGCTCCTTATACCTATACTTGGAGTAATGGTGACACTACTTCATCTATTACAGGACTTGGTATTGGAAATTATACGGTAACGATTACCGATGTCAATGGTTGTTCAGATACTGCTTCTGTTAACATCAATCAGTTAAATGCCTTAGAATATGCTGACTTTAGCTTTGGTACAAACTCATATTGTACTGAAGAATCTAACCCTAGTCCTGTTATTTCAGGAACCTCAGGAGGTTCTTTCAGTAGTAGCCCTACAGGGTTGGTAATGGATAGCCTGTCAGGGGAAATTGATCTTTCAGAAAGTGGAGAAGGGATTTATGCTATTACTTATACAGCGCCAAACGTTTTTTGTCCAATTGATTCTACAGTAAATATTTCTATTTATGCAGAAGGCGATCCTTCATTTGACTATGTTTTTTCTACTTATTGTATAAACTTTGATGATCCAACTCCAAATTTACAAGGGACTACTGGTGGTGTTTTTACATCGAGCCCTTCAGGTTTAATGATTGACTCATTAACAGGTCAAATAGATCTATCTGGTTCAAATCTAGGTGTATTTACAGTTCGTTATACTACAGTAGGGAATTGTCCACAATTCGAAGAAGATACATTGACGATTATGAATGATACGACCTCAATTCATATAGAAGTATACAACTCTGGGCTTAGAACAGATAGTCTGGTGAATGCAACATACAGATGGTTGGATTGTTCGAATTATAGCTATTTAGCTGGAGAAACTGGAACTATCCTTGTACGAGATACATCAGAAGCTGGGAGCTATGCGGTTGAAGTTACTAGACCAGGTTGTGTGGATACATCTGCTTGTATGAATATAGAATTCTTTAGTATGTCTCTAGATTTTGATACCACGGCAACTCCAACTTATACTTGTCCAAGTACTTTGGAGAAATTCCATATTAGATTCGCAAAGCCTAAAGCCCATGTACGTTATCAGCTACTGAATGAATACGGGATCGTTCTATTAGATGAGGAAGCTTACAATATTGAAGCCATTATTATTGAAATGAACAATTATGGGCAAGGAAATTATTTTCTAGATATTAAGACTGGAAGATATACTCATCGAGTTCGCATAAGCCGATAAATTATTTTTTTAATCTACAAGGAGGTCCAACACTATTGGGCCTCCTTGTAGGATAAGATGACTTTGATTATATAAAAAAAAAACATGCCTCGAGGAACTATGAACGGTAAGGAACAAGAACGATTAATCATTGTTCAATATTAAATTGGAAAAGCTGGTTTGAAGCCAGCTTTTCCAATTTAATATCTTTAAGAAAGAAGCTTAATATTTTTTTTTGAATGTTATGGAAAGTTATTATTTAATAACTACTTTTTTAATTTCAATTGTTGAATGACCAAGCATTTTTATAAAATAAACTCCCTTTTTATTTAGTTGAATAGTATAATTTTCTAGGTTCTTTACTTCAAAGGAATGAAGGATTTTATTTTCAGGACTAAACACATTTATGGTATGGAATTGATACGCTTCTAGGCCTGAAATAGTAAACTCACCCTTAGATGGATTTGGGCTCAATCGTATTAAATCAAGCCCGGTTTCTTCGAGACCGATCCCTTGGATCACTATACATTGTGATGTTTCCTGACATCCGTCCAAAGTGATTTGTAATGCATAATTACCATTAGTTACTGGATTGAATGTAACGTTATTCTCTCCGTCTATAGTATTGAAATTATCATCACAATTTAGCCATTGATAAGTGGCTTCAGGTTGATAGACTCCGCTCAATGTGTTTGTATTCAAACTGATATTGGCATCAATGTAAGGAATAGTAAGGCTTAAAACTACAGTAGAGTCACAACCATTTAGGTTGGAAAGGGTATCAAAATATGCTCCTGAATTGCTAAGGTAACTGTTGCCAAACAGAATGCTGTCACCTTCACAAATTGTTTGATTTATTAGAGTAGAACCTACATAATTTACTGTTAGATCGAGAAATACAATAGAGTCCAATCCACAATTATTTACCAAAGTATCTGAGTAGGTTCCAGCTTGGTAATGAGGTTCACCTCCAAAAAACACTGTATCTCCCAGGCAAATAACATCTGTGGTAAAGGTGGTGTCTCCGTCGCCAAGAATGGTTAGATCAATGATAAGAATACTATCACCTCCATTTGAATTTGGGATTGTGTCATAGATAAGGGTTGAAACATAATAAGTAGAATCTCCACTTGGTTCTGTATAATTACCACATGTTTCTACAGTAAAATCATTAAAATTATTGAATAGATTTTGATAATAAAAGATATTGTGATCACCTCTTCCACATGATAAAACATCCATATCCCCATCATTGTCAAGATCACCAGTTCTGAGCGTTCGTCCTTGCGTATCTGGGTTTCCAAATGTGGTGATCATTTCATGCTCAGTAAAGGTGGAACCAGTATCTGTGTTGAGATAATATTTCCCTCCCAATTGAGCACTTGTAACAATATCAATATCACCATCACCATCCAGATCATCTGAATATACCTGATTGAAATTATCATTGCTACTGGAGTCTATTTGAATAGCAGTGGAAAACAATCCTCCTCCCAGATTTTTATACCAAACCAATTCATCCGATGAATAGTAGCTTGAAACTGCCAGAATATCCTGCTTATTGTCTCCGTTTAAATCATTAATATGAATGGATTTTACATGAAAGTCGGGGTCGATGGACTTATATATAGAAAAACTTCCATTTCCGGTATTCTCATACCAACCAATTTTATCTTCATAGTCCACTGAAACTATAACATCAACATCTCCATCGTTATCTACATCAACAGGAAGAATTTCATCAGGGCCATTGAGTGTATTATCTATTATACTATCAGAGAATAGACCATTTCCTAGATTTTTTTTCCAACCCACCTTATCATGTACGATACTAGTGTATAAAATATCTATTAGGGTATCATTGTCAATATAGGCGAATTCGGAATTGTAAAGCCCTGATACATATGAGAGTTGTATGCTGAAGTTGCCATTTCCGTCATTTGTACAAAGGACTGTACCATCATAAGAGTTTTGAGAAGCCAGAATATCCAAGTCTCCATCCGAATCTATATCAATTACATTCAGTGATTTTATTAGAATATATGGATTCGTTCCAGCATAATAAAGGTTTTTTTCAGTTGAGAATTTTCCCATTCCAAGATTCTCATGCCAGAAAATATATTTTGATGAAGTAGATACAATATCCAGATCTCCATCATTATCTATATCTGCTGGTACACTTTCATTTACAATATAGGATAGTGAAGTGATTTTATGCATATCTGAAAAAGTACCACCTGAGAGGTTTTCTTTCCATTTAATAAGTCCGGGTGAAGCGCTTCCGGAATAGATAATATCCGGAATAGTGTCTCCATTAAAATCTTCAAAATGAAGGTCGGGATTTCCTCCTACTTCCGGGAAGGCCTCGTAATGGGTAGTAAAACTACTTGTTCCTGAATTTTCATACCAGGAAATGCCTTCTGGTAAGATTGCTGCCAAAATATCCATATTGCCGTCATTGTCAATGTCTTTAATGAGAATCTTATAGGACATATCATTCGAAACGAGGGATTCTGTAAATGTCATATTTCCACTATTTTCGAAATAACGAACTTCCGCTGTGTATGAACTGGCGGTAGCTATATCCAAATCTCCGTCAGCATCCAGGTCATCTATAGCTATATCCTCAATCCGGTTTGTTCCCAATTTGATTGTGTCGGGAGTTGAGAAAATATTTGAGCCATTGTTTTCTATCCAAAGTAAATCTACACTGGAATTATTATTTCCACCACAAACCAGATCAATATCATTATCGGAATCCATGTCTATGGCAAGTATGCAACTCAAATCTTCGCCACTTAAAACAATTATTGGAGCTGAGAAGTTACCGCTTCCCAAATTTTCTATCCAGGCAACTTTGACCTCGTCAACAAATACAATATCATCATCTCCATCTGCATCCATGTCCTGTAATACCATTTGTTCAATATCCACACTGTCCGTATAAATGACAGGACTCACAGTGAAATTTCCCGAGGCATCTTGTTTGAGATAACTGATTTTTTTCTGAGACCCATACAGAAGTAAAATGTCAAAAAGGGCATCATTATCCATATCATTCACAATAATATCCGAGGGATAAGTGATTCCCACATAACTTTCCAGAATTGGATGTTTGGCAATAATATTTCCTTCACCATCATTTTCCATCCAGAAAATATTGTTGGGTAAACTATAATAATTCATGGAAACAATATCCAGGTCGCCATCACCATCAAAATCATAGGGCTCAAATGCTCTTGTATCTGGAGTTGTCATTGTGATTTCATTCCAATGGAATGGTTGGGCTAGTCCAATTAAAGAAATTAGGAAATATGCTAATAGAGTGAATTTTTTCATTGCTTTCGTTCTCATGAATTTTGGTTACCGCATGATTCAAAGTTAATTAGATAATTCAAAAATGATATAACTTTCCCTTTTATTATGAATGGTAAATTCTTTATCCTTAAATTATTAAATCAGAATCTCTTTTGAAAGGATTCTGAGTTATCCTATAAAAAAAATACCTAAATCAAAAACGAAACACACAACGGATTTCGTTTTTTTTTGTTCAATATCTCCTTGTCAAAGCATATGAATTTTTACCAACTCTGAATTAAAAATATCTTAAAGTAAATTTGAACAATTAGTGAATCCTGGATTTCAATTTGTATAAAGATTGGAGGCTTAAATAGTATTTGCTCGAAAGGTATAAAGGTGTAGAATATAGTATGTCAAAAATAAGAAAAGTATCCAAAAAATCGGGTGTGAAAAGATAGTTCCCTCTCTTATATTAAGGGGTAGTTTTGTTGCTCATTTATTAGGATTTGGTGTTGATTTGCGGTTATATTCAAGTACTCTTATGGGGCATAAGAGTTCCCGGACAGAGACATACACGAGAGTTGCAATTAACAAGATTAGAATTATTAAAAGTCCTATCGAATCCATAGCTTTGGAATAGAGTAATATACGGGTAAATATCATAGGTTATTTATCCGCATGTTATTTGAAATAATAAGAAATGCAAATCATGAAAAAATTACTATTCCTAATTGTTGGAGTTTCAATATTCTTGTTTGACGGCAAAGCGCAAATCAGTTTAGATAAACAAACTAAAATTGATGCTCTTTTTTCACAATGGGATAATGAAAATTCTCCAGGTGCATCCATTGGAATCATTAAAGATGGTAAACTAATTTATAGCAAAAGTTATGGTATGGGAAACCTTGATTATCAAATTCCATTAACGGCAGATTCTAAATTTTACATTGCTTCTACAACGAAACAATTTACAGCAGCTTGTATTGCTTTATTGTCTATTGAAGGTAAAATTGGATTGGATGATGAAATCCAAAAATACATACCTGAAATACCGAACTATGGCCAAAAAATTACTATCAGAAATTTAGTATTTCATACAAGTGGATTAAGGGATTATTTAGGTTTGATGTATCTATCTGGTAAGTCAGTTGAGGATTATTTTACTAATGATGATGGAATTAAATTAATTTCAAAACAATTAGCTCTGAATTCATCACCTGGTAAAGAATTTATTTACTCAAATTCAGGGTATATTTTATTGGCTGAAATTGTGAACCGTGCCAGTGGAATGACAATTAGGGAGTATGCTGATAAAAACATTTTCCATCCTTTAGGAATGAAAAATACTTTTTTCAATGATGATCGTAGCCAGATTACAAAAAATAGGGTAATTAGTTATCGAAAAGAGGCAGGTACTTTAAAAAGATTTGTTCAAAATTTTGATGGCCTGGGAGATGGCAATTTGCTGACAACTGTCAATGATTTGTACTTATGGGATCAGAATTTCTACCATAAAAAAGTTGGTGGTGATGAATTTATTGATTTGATTTCTACCCCAGGTGTTTTGGTTTCTACCCCAGAGATGTTACATAAAGGTGATACAGTCCAATATGCATTCGGCTTAGGTCATAGGAAATATAAGGGGTTAAACGTTGTGGCTCATTCTGGTGCATTTCTTGGGTTTAGAACACAATTAATTAGATTTCAGGAGCAGAATTTTTCTGTTATAGTTCTTTCAAACATATCTGATTTCAAGCCTAGTGAAAAGGTTTACCGTATTACTGATATACTATTAGATGATAAAATATTAGAAAATAAAATTGAAAAAATCACACCTGAAAAATCAAATTCATTCAAGTTAACCAATAAAAAATTAGATGATTTTTCTGCTTTGTACTGGAATAATAGGGATGATCAACTCATAAATATTTATCTCAAAAATGATACCTTGAGATATTCTAACAATGAAAATAGAGAAAACTTACTATTACCTATATCAAAAAATAAATTTAAACTGATAAATAGTACTACGGATATAACCATCAAATTTGAATTAAAAGACAATAAAGCCTATAAAATGTTGGCAATTACAGATAGAGACACTCCTAAAGAATCGTTTGCCTTTGAAAAGATTCCTGTCACAGGTGAATATATACGATCTTTTGTAGGTTCTTACTACAGTGATGAACTTGACTGTACATACGAATTGAAAACAAATGATGACACCTTAATTCTTTATATAAATGGGGAAGAAATTATTACCCTAAATCCTCTTATGGATAATTTTTTCACAGATGACTACTATGGTACTTTTAGGTTTAAAAATGATGACCATTTAGAATTTATCCTCAATTCTGGAAGAATAAGAGGTATCAAATTCATTAAACATTAATTAATTCAGTTGACAAAACCTAAACTGCATTAAAACGCAGTTTAGCAAAACGTAATATTCAGTAGAACAATGTTATTCAGAAGATGATTAGATTTTTTAGAAAAATTCGTAAACGGTTAATTCAGGGAAATAAAGTGGTTAAGTATATTCTTTATGCTTCTGGTGAGACCTTGCTCGTTGTTGTTGGTATTTTAATTGCATTAAATGTGAATAATTGGAATGAGCAATCAAAAACCAAAAAGAAAATAGATGTCATTTTTGAATCCATTAAGCTAGATTTAGTGGATGGTATAAACGAAGCAAATTCCTTGACTAAACTCTACGAAGAAAGTGATTCTTTGCAACAACTAGTTTTGAATAATAAAGTCACAGATCAAGATTATCGTACTAATCAAAGACTAAGGACGTTGATAATGTTTTATCAACTTTTTTGGACAAATCAAACTGGATATGATGCCTTAAAAAGAAACATTGATGACATACCTAATCAATACGCCAACCTTCTTTCAGATTTGAATCAACTTTATTCAAGAATAGTTCCAGCTATCCAAATGAATAATAATCTTGTCAGGAACCAACTTCATTCCACTTTGCAGAAATGGGCAACTAATTATAATTGGTTTCAAACATCAAAGGAAACATACACTGCCGCAAACGATAGCATGATTAATTTCTTTATAAATGACCCGAAGTACAAAAATGATGTTCGGATGTATAAGATGGTAACCATTGATAACCTACTCATGTCCATGAGGCAATATAAATTATGGGCAATGTCTTCTTTTTTCAAAATCAATTTAGCTAATGGTGTTCCCTTGACTAATTCATTAATTGAATTCAAAAATCATGTAAATGAATTCACTGAAATTAAATTACTAAAATATAGTATTAGTGATTCCATTTCAAGAGTTCCCTCCAATAAACATTCCTTTTTATTAATAAAGAATAATCTTAATAAAGACCTTTATTTATACTATCGAAACGTAAATGGGAATGATCAACTTATTACTTCAAATCGTAATATGATAGGCAAGAATGACATGCAAATCATAGGTATAATGAGCAATAATAATTTTTTAGTTAAGGATATAAATGGAGCCATCTTGGGCACATTCAATTCTTCACCTAGAACGGGATACCTAATTATAAACTGAATATAACAAAACCTAAACAGCATTAAAGAATTATAATAAAGTATTAGAGATAACTCCCACTCAGAGTCATTTGACAAAGTCCACTGACTAAGCATATAAATACCTAAATCAAAAACGAAACCTACAACAGGTTTCGTTTTTTTTGTGTCTACTAAATCTTTGTCAAAGCCTATGAATAATACTATCTTAACTACTTAATAGAATATTTATGTTGGTTAAAATAAATGGATGTGCACTGATTGGCATAGAAGCCTTTCCTGTGACTATAGAAGTGAATTCAGACAAAGGTTCCAAGTTTTTTTTAGTAGGATTACCGGATAATGCGGTGAAGGAAAGTCAGCAGCGAATTGAAGCTGCTTTCAAAAATTTGGGTTATCGATGGCCGGGATGGAAGATCATAGTGAATATGGCTCCGGCTGATATCCGAAAAGAGGGATCTGCTTATGATGCGGTATTGGCAATTGGGATTTTGATGTCTTCTCGTCAGGTGAATTTAACAGGTGTAGAAGAGTATATCATCATGGGGGAATTATCTTTGGATGGTTCCTTGCAAAAAATAAAAGGAGCCTTGTCTATGGCATTGATGGCTAAACAAAAAGGACTGAAGGGAATCATATTACCAGAGGAAAACGCCATGGAGGCATCCTTTGTAGATGGGGTAGCAGTCTATGGAGCAAAAGACCTTATGGATATCATTCGTTTTTTTGCAGGTAAACCAAATAGTCTGCAACAATATAAATCGGATTGGGAGGAGTTGAGTGCCATGGAGGATACTACTTATTTGGTAGGCTTTGAGGATGTCAAGGGACAGATGAACATCAAACGTGCTTTGGAGATCGCTGCAGCTGGAGGACATAATGTATTACTCATTGGGCCTCCTGGAGCGGGAAAGACTATGTTGGCTAGATGCTTTCCTACCATTTTACCTCCAATGACCTTAGAAGAGTCCCTAGAGACTACCAAGATTCATTCAGTGGTTGGGAACTCCATCAAAAAGAAAGGCTTGGTTGCGCAACGTCCATTTAGGTCACCACACCATACAATTTCTGATGTAGCTATGGTTGGTGGAGGTACCTATCCTCAACCAGGGGAGATTTCAATGGCGCATAATGGTGTTTTATTTTTGGATGAACTTACTGAATTTAGAAAGTCAGTGTTGGAAGTGATGCGTCAACCAATGGAAGATAGGAAGGTGGCCTTATCTAGAGCAAAACTTTCTGTAGAGTATCCTTCTAGTTTTACTCTGGTAGCATCCATGAATCCCTGTCCATGCGGTTTTTTCAATCACCCTACAAAAGAATGTCAATGTAGTTTTGGTATGGTTCAAGGATACTTGGGGAAGATCTCTGGACCATTAATGGATCGCATTGATTTGCATATTGAAGTTACACCAGTAGATTATGGAGAACTAGCTTCTGAAATAAAAATGGAAACAAGTCAAGAGGTTAGAAAACGTGTTATCAAAGCTAGAACAATGCAATTAGAGCGCTTTTCTGTCATTGATAGTGTGTATAGTAATGCGCAGATGAATAGTAAATTAATTCATCAATTCTGTGAAGTGCCGGAAGATGCTAAGGAATTATTGAAGTTGGCAATGAATAAACTGAATTTGTCTGCAAGGGCTTATACGCGAATTTTGAAAATGGCTAGAACAATAGCAGACTTAGAAGGCTTAAATGAAATAAATGCAGGGCATATATCGGAAGCAATCCAATATAGAAGTTTGGATAAGGAGATGTGGGGGTAATTAAAGAATTCTAGAGGGGACTTACTTGCTTGAAAAATTGTTTTTCAGGCCCTCTTCTCGTTCGATAGTTTTTAATAAATCTGGTAATTGGGATTCCAACATCTGATATACAACAATATCTGGTTGTTCTTGATCAATAATATCCTTATTGAAACCATATTGCCATGCATCCCAAATGAAGATGGATTCACTGAAACAATCCTCCCAAAATTTAATCTGATTTTTCGCAAATGAATCACGAATGAAGACTGCTTTCAGAGGGCTTGCTTCTGAATTGGTACGAATAATTTCATAGCTTTCAGGTATCCCAAATCCAGGAATGATAGGATAATCCCTTTTAGGCCCGCTCTTAGCAAGACTTTCAAAATTTTTATTCATTTGAATATATTGCTCCCCCAATTCTTCTGCTAGGCACATCATATTGGCAATGTTACCTCCCGTTTTGTTTACAATTTTCGCTTCATATTGAGACCTATCTGGCAGTTGTAGTATTGGGAAATGTTTTTGAATGGCGCCATGTACAATTTTTGCACCGTAATAACTACCTAATTCATTCCAGTGGTTATCCGTTTTCTGGAAAAGTGGACCTTCCTTTTTATAACGGAATAAACTATCTTTAAGATCGACAAAATTTAGATCAGGCATATTGTTTAGCCTTTTTCTAAGATGGTCTGCCATTGTATAGTTATTGTAGAAGGTTAGCTTTTCAGAAGGTAAGTATTCTGGATATAAACTGTGTTTAAGTGGAACTAATACGAAGTACATTTGAATTCCTTTATTGGCTAAATAACTTCTTCTTTTTTCTATCTCTTGGGATATTTTATCCAATTCCTGCTCCGTCAATTGGTGCTTTCCTGTATAAAAGTCCAAATGTTTTTCAATTTTAAAGAACCAATTATCTTTACCAATGATTACCTCATTAGTAGTAGTAATATGATCAAAGCACATATAATTGAGATAACTATTTTGATTGATGATAGCTCTACGGTATGGGAAATGATCATTGAAGAATTCTTCGTATGCCTTAGGGAAGGGATCCAATTTTTTGAGATTAAATACTGGCTCTGTTTTCAACATTCTATTTTCCACTAAATCTATCTTCGCTTTATGAAAAGTGAAAAATAATACAGGGACTATAAGTACGGCTGATAGGAAGCAAATACTTAATACGTAGGTATATGTTTTTGATTGCTTCATATTAAAATCTGAAATAAATGAAGGGATTATATGTTCCAGAAACTAAATAGGTTACAGATAGTCCGAAAACAGAAAATAACATGATTGCCGCTGATACTTGTTGGATCTGATTTATTTTCCCAGTTTGAGGAATCGCTAGTTGAAGCCTTTTCAATAGCCATGGCCAAAATCCTCCAGCACTAAGTATTGCAATAATTAGTACAAAGTAGAAATGATTATCCACATACCATAGCCAATTTTTTTGAACGCCTACACTTTCCTCAATTCCTAATAGATATTTACTATACGTCAAGCCATGTGCTAAATCATCCGCTCTAAAAAATACCCAAGCAAAAAGAACGACAAATAAGGTGTAAATATGTTGAAGAGGTTGCCAAAGACCTTGTAAAACCTTTTGAAAGCCAGACCGCTCCAAAACGATGAAGAAGCCATGTACCAATCCCCAAAAGATGAAGTTCCAGCTCGCTCCATGCCAAAATCCAGTAAGGAAAAAGACAATAAATAAGTTGAGGTAAAGTCTACTAGAGGAAACTCTATTTCCTCCTAATGGAATATAAAGATAGTCTCTGAACCAATTGGAAAGTGAGATATGCCATCTTCTCCAGAAGTCTTGAATGGAACGTGCTATATAGGGGAAATTGAAATTTTCCAAGAAGTCAAATCCAAACATTTTCCCTAGACCTATAGCCATATCGGAATAGCCGGAAAAATCATAATAGATTTGTAGGCTATAACATATAATTCCTAGCCAGGCTGCTGGCGTACTCAATTCTTCCGTTGATAATGCAAAAATATTATCTGCAATTAAAGCAAAGGTATTCGCTAAGAGTACTTTTTTTGCTAGTCCTATAACAAATCGTTCTACGCCTATTCCAAATCCATTAAGTGTAAAGGTTCTAGAAATAAGTTGTTTGGCGATATCGTGATATCGAACAATTGGCCCTGCAATCAATTGCGGGAAAAGGGCAATATATAATCCAAGATTGACAATGTTGCGCTGTACTTCTGCCTCTTTTCTATAGATGTCAATTAAATAGGAAATAGATTGAAAGGTGAAAAATGAAATACCAACAGGTAATAGGAAACCTGGATCTTCTAGACTTGGCCAGTCAATTTTCCACAGGACTCTATTCAAATTATGAATGAAGAAGCCTGAATATTTGTAAAGAATTAATAACGACAAATTCAAACTCACACCTATGCCAAGTATCCATTTTTCTTTTTTCCCTTCAGCCTTATTAATAGCTATACCAAAAAGAAAGTTCATGAGAATAGAGCCAATTAAAATAACGGTATAACTTACACCACCCCAGGCGTAAAATACTAAACTTGCAAATAGCAGAATGCTATTTTTTAAAGCTTTAGGGCTGATGTAAAACAGTAAAAGAGTTATGGGAAGAAATAGGAACAAAAATAGTCCTGAGCTAAACAGCATAAATTGGTCGTTATTCTGATTGAAGGCACAAAGTTAGTCAATTATGCAATAATAGAAAACGAACCTTTTTTTTTAAGTAATAGTTGTCGGTTTCGGTCAGGATAAAATATTTTAATATCATTGCTTTTGGATCCCAATGGTCTTCAGAATAATGGAGGGTCAACCCAAGCCGTTAGCGTTGATTGCAGTTCAGCCATCGATGCTGGTATTTTTAATGCTCAGGTCTCTTCTACAGATCAAAGAGGAGAGGTTCGAATAGGTATGCCAGATATTGGAGCCTATGAAAATGGTTCGATTGTAGATCCGATAATAAATATGGCTGGGTTAGCATTGGTTTCAAATTATAATGCGAGCTATCAATGGATTGATTGTAATAATGGGAATATGCCAATACTTGGAGCTACTTATCAGATTTATAGCCCTGTTGCTAATGAAAGCTATGCCGTAATTGTTGGAGATGGAAGTGGCTGTGTAGATACCTCTGCTTGTCACGATGTAAATAATGTTGGAATTGAAGAACTATCCCTTTCGAATAATTTGAAAGTAATTCCAAATCCTAATGTAGGATTGTTCAAAATTGAATTAGGTAAATTATATTCTAGAGTTCGAATTGTAATTGTTGATGTTTCGGGTAAAAAGATACTCGAAAGATTCATTGAAAATAGTAGCGAAGTGGCGTTTGAATTAAATGATTTGAATGGATTGTTTTTTATTGAGATACAAACGGAATCTGACAACGCTACGATACCTGTAATAGTGCAATAGTAGTAAGATAAAAGATGGGACAAGCAATGGGAATTAACTTGCCCCAAATTTGTAATGGCAAAACATTTCTTGACTAGCCATTACCAAAGCGAGTTTCCAATTTCTGCCACGGGAACCATGGTAAATTTACAGTTTCCAAGCCAAGTCATAAAGGCAGGGAAGTCATCCCAAGAGTTTTCTGCTAATTCAAAATGGTTGCTTACCCCAGCAGGACTTGCATAGACCTCCGTAAGAATAAATTGTGTATTACCAGTTGGGCTAGAACTAGGGTCCATTGGATTGCCCATTTCTATAGCCTTAGAAACAGTATAACTCAGAAGTGCTTTATCTCCATCTTTTGGGTGAGAAGATTTCATCCATGGGAGATGTGTTTTAAATAATCTATCTCCTTCAGCCACCTGATCTGGTCCAGCAGTTACTACTAGAGTCAATTGTATTTTTCCTGTATACGACATGATATTTCAATTTTGAATTTATGATTAAAAGCAATTATGTAAGTTAGTGATTTTTAGTTAATTGAGTAAGTTTTTGGTTTGTTCATATTTAAATAATTAGAAAATAATTTGCAGGGTTTGAGTGGATTAAATTTACATTTTAGGTGAATTCCCAAAACCTTTTCTTTTACCTTAGCTATTCAATAAATAGGGAATGATGAAGACGTATATTGGATTGCTGAGAGGGATAAATGTAGGTGGGCATAAAAAGATTAAAATGGCTGATCTACGGGCTCATTTGGGGGAGGTAGGCTTAATGGAGGTTCAGACGTATATCCAAAGTGGAAATATTGTATTCAAATCGTCCATAGAAGATACTGCAGTTTTATCAAAGACCATTCAAGATATGATCTTTACTAACTTTGGATTTGAAGTACCAGTTGTAATATTGAAGTCAGAAGATTTAGAAAGGGCTTTAATTCAAAATCCTTTTAAGGAGCAGCCTATTGAAACTTTTTGTTTTACCTTTTTGTCAGACCATCCTTTAATGGAAAATATTGAAAATTTAAATTCTATAAATTACCCAGAAGAAAAATTTAAGCTAATTGGAAAAACTGTATTTATGTATTTGCCAAATGGTTTTGCTAGAGCTAAGTTGTCCAACAATTTATTCGAGAAAAAGTTGAAAGTTTCTGCCACAACTCGAAATTGGAAAACGGTGAATAAATTGATTGAATTGTCAATTTGATTTATTTGTAATGATTTAAGAGGTAGGGTGTTGTTGTTATTTTTCGTATCTTCTATACTTATTAAAATACGTTTAGAATAAGCGACAAATCAATAGGGTAGAAATGAAAAATCTGAGAACTATCAACAGTGCTGTTTTGTGGAGTTTGGTTCTTTTTATTTTGTCTAATTCGACTGTTTATGGACAAAATTATAACAGTGAATACACTGCGGATAATCTTTGTTGTATATCGGTAGACTTAAACCCAAATAGGGGTTTAGACCCTTTGAATTTGTTGAAAAGGAAGACAAAAAAAGCAAGTCGAAAAAACCTTAAATTTGATTTGAATCTGATTGATCGAATTAAGGTTTATCTTCCCCAATCTATGGATTATGGATTATTGATTCGGAGTTTTGGGCAGGATATTCTTCGTGAAGATCTTAATGGGGCATCCTATATTTCAAGAGCGGGAAAACCGGCTATGGATTTTACCTTTCGAATAATTCCCAATAGTTATAGAATAAAAGGCCGAGATTTTTCATGTGTGATTTCAACCGATTTTATTGTGAGAAATATGGATAATAGGTTGGTATCCTATGCAGGTGTGAATATTGGATTTTCCATATTTAGGGAGCGAAGATATACACCAAGGCAAATAGCAAAAAGAGTAGCGGCTTTAAATTTTGTTCAAGATTGGCAGCCTTATTATATTGTTCGGCCATCTTACCTTTCACTTTCACTTGTAGATAATTTACTTTCATTAAGATAAAAAAAAAGCCATCCTGAATATTCAAGATGGCTTTTTAGTAGGATTGAGATCGATTATTTACTCAAGAACATGCTTCTTTCGGCATAGATCTTTTTAAAGAATGGATCTTGTAGATTATCAATAAAATAAATTTTCTCTCCTGTAGATTTCATTTCAGGCCCTAATTCTTTATTTACATTCGGGAATTTGTCGAATGAGAATACAGGAACCTTTATGGCGTATCCATTTTTCACAGGATTAAATTCAAAGTCAGTTACTTTCTTTACACCTAGCATTACTTGAGTTGCGTATTTTACATACGGTTCTTGGTAAGCTTTAGCTATAAATGGAACAGTACGTGATGCTCTTGGATTTGCTTCAATGATGAACACTGTATCGTTCTTGATAGCAAACTGGATATTGATTAGTCCAACTGTATTTAATGCTTTTGCAATCTTTACAGTATGGCTTTTAATTTGATCCATTACCAAATCACCCAGGTTGAACGGAGGCAATACACCGTTTGAATCTCCAGAGTGAATACCGCAAGGTTCAACGTGTTCCATAATTCCTAGGATATGCACATTTTCACCGTCGCAAATAGCATCTGCTTCTGCTTCAATTGCATTTTCTAAGTAATGATCCAGAAGAACACGGTTACCAGGCATAGACTTTAATAAGTTTACAACATGATGTTCTAATTCTTCTTCGTTGATAACGATTTTCATTCCTTGACCACCTAATACATACGAAGGTCTAACCAAGATTGGGAATTCCAATTGCTTGGAAAGTTCTATTGCATCATCAGCTGATTCAATAACACCGTATTCAGGGAATGGGATTTTATTCGCTTTAAGAAGGTCTGAGAACCTTCCTCTATCTTCAGCTAAATCAAGTGCATCATAAGAGGTACCCATGATTTTGATACCGTAACGCTCTAGCTTTTCAGCTAATTTAAGGGCTGTTTGACCACCTAATTGCACGATAACACCTTCAGGCTTCTCATGCTTGATGATATCAAAGATATGCTCCCAGAATACTGGTTCAAAGTATAATTTATCAGCTGTATTATAATCCGTAGATACTGTCTCAGGATTACAGTTGATCATGATTGTTTCAAAACCAGATTCTTTGGCCGCTAATACACCGTGTACACAGCAGTAATCAAATTCAATACCTTGTCCAATTCTATTCGGACCAGATCCTAGAACGATTATTTTCTTTTTGTCTGAAGCTACACTTTCATTTTCTGCTTTAGCTTCTTCTCCAGGCAATTGTATCTTATTTTCGAAAGTAGAGTAGTAATATGGAGTTGTAGCAGCAAATTCCGCAGCACAAGTATCAACTAATTTGAAAACACGTTGGATGCCCATCTTCTCACGAAGTTGGTATACTTCACTTTCCAGACATTTCAATAGGTGAGCAACTTGACGATCGGCATAGCCTTTCATTTTTGCTTCCATCAACAATCCTTCACCGATAGTTTGAATGTTGTATTTTTCAATTTCGATCTCAAGGGCAACTAATTCCTCCATTTGGCGTAAATACCAATAGTCGATTTTAGTCAATTCAAAGATCTTTCTCAATGGAATACCTATACGGATTGCATCGTAGATTCTAAATACTCTGTCCCAACTAGCGTGTTCTAGTGCATCTAGGATTTTATCTTGGTCTGTCCAGTATTTCCCGTCAGCACCTAGTCCATTTCTACTAACTTCAAGAGATTGACATGCTTTTTGAAGTGCTTCTTGGAATGAACGACCAATAGCCATTACCTCTCCTACAGACTTCATTTGAAGACCTAGGGTTCTATCACTACCTTCAAATTTATCGAAGTTCCATCTTGGGATCTTTACGATCACATAATCCAATGTTGGTTCGAAGAAAGCAGAAGTAGTACCCGTAATGTTGTTTATCAATTCATCCAATGTGTATCCTAAAGCTAGCTTTGAAGCTATTTTTGCGATAGGGTAACCAGTAGCTTTAGAAGCTAGGGCAGATGAACGAGAAACTCTTGGGTTAATTTCAATAGCAACGATGTCTTCCTTTTCATCAGGGCTTACAGCAAACTGTACATTACAACCACCAGAGAAGTCACCAATAGAGCGCATCATTTTGATGGCCATATTACGTAACCTTTGGAAGGTAGTATCTGAAAGAGTCATTGCTGGAGCAACTGTGATGGAGTCACCAGTGTGGATACCCATGGCATCCATATTTTCAATAGAACAGATAATGATAACGTTATCGTTCTTATCTCTTAGAAGTTCTAATTCATACTCTTTCCATCCAAAGAGTGCTTTATCAATTAGTACTTCATGAATAGGAGAGGCGTGAAGGCCGTTTTTAAGTTTGTCGTCAAACTCTTCCTTAGTATATACAAAAGAGGCGCCTGTACCAGCCAGCGTAAAGGATGGACGAATAACCAATGGGAAGCCTAATTCTTGTGCAACACGTTTACCTTCAAGAAAAGAGGTAGCGATACGTGCAGGTGCAACAGGGATATCGATCCTTTCCATTAGCTTACGGAATTGCTCACGATCCTCAGTAATATTGATAGCATCAATATCTACACCAATGAGTTGCACATTATTTTTTTCCCAGATCCCAGCTTTATCTACTTCAATACATAGATTAAGTGCTGTTTGACCACCCATTGTAGGTAATACTGCATCAATATTAGGATGCTTTATCAGAATTTCCTCAATGGACTCAACGGTCAATGGTTTAAGATAGACGTTGTCTGCAGTCATGGGGTCAGTCATGATAGTTGCAGGGTTGGAATTGATAAGAGTTACCTCAACTCCCTCATCCATTAAAGATCTTGAAGCTTGTGTCCCTGAATAATCAAATTCACATGCTTGACCAATCACGATAGGTCCACTACCTATGATTAGAACAGATTTAATAGTATTATCCTTCGGCATCTTTTGGTTTTTTTTCAAAAAAAAGGTCTTAACCGGATTAATATCCGATAAAGACCTTTTATTTACTTATCACTAACACAGATTATCTTTTGTGTCTTGGTTCGTCAGAAACGCTAATTTTGTGTCTTCCCTTAGCTCTTCTTCTGGCCAAAACTTTTCTACCGTTAGCGGTAGACATACGATCCATAAATCCGTGCTTGTTTTTTCTCTTACGATTCGATGGTTGGTAAGTTCTTTTCATTTCTTTATATTTTTTAGCCGCTAGGCCGCTTCTCTTTTACCGAGACAGTGTTTACTATTTCAGGACTGCAAATATATGGTGAATTTTAGAAATACAAAACCTTTTGTGAGAATTATTCTAGTATAATTTTCTCGGTATGGCTTGAGCCATCTTCAAAGGTCCTTTTTCTCAATAGGAGTACCCCACTTTCGGGCTGTTTTAGTTGTCTTCCAAGAAAGTCATAATATACTTCGGAGCTAACTATTTTATTTTGAAAATTCATTTCTTCTAAGCCAATCTCGCCTGGAAGATAGAAGGTGTATTGATCAATGTAAGAAAATTCCCCACCTTGAACGATGACATCATTACTGAATAGCCCTTGAATTACAAAAGATCCATATCCTTGATTAACACCACAACAAATCCCATCGCCGTAGGTATCAAATATTTCAAAGGTATAACAGGTGTTTGGTTCCAGTGAAAGGTTTTGAGAATAATAGGTATTGCTTAACCCGATGATAGTTTCGGTAGAATCAAAACCAGCTTCTGCGATCACTTCTCCATCAATCGTTCTAAGTTTCCAGGCTGTTTCTTCTAGGAAATTATCACCTATTACGGTAAGGTTAATGTTGGAATCTAATGGGTCTAATTCATTCATTGGCTCAAGAGTGGATTCTAACTCATTGTTATACAGATTATCCTCTTGATAGGTTAAATTGGCTTCTACCCTAACCTCAACATCTCCATCTGGAACTTCATCATAGGTACTAGTGGTGATTAAAATATCACCTTCAGAAAGGGAGCATACATAGTTTACAGTATCTATAGGTGAATCGTTTATAAATACGATATAATCGAAATTATTGATATTACTCGTACCCGTATTTTGAAATTGTACATTTAGGGTAATACTTTCTTCACAACGTTGAGATTCAATGTCTATTACATCTATATCATCGTCAACATCTGTACCTAAACATTCTAATGCATTTTGTGTAAGGAAGGGAAGAGTTGCTCCAGAGCCGTATCCTTCCTCCAGATCATAGGTTCCATCTGGGCAAATTACTACATAGGTAGGGAATACTTCTATAGAAGAATTAAACTGTACCATTAGATCATCGGAATTTATTACTGGATAGTCTATTCCCCATTCCGAAACAATGTTGGGAATGCTTATTTCATTCACATTTTGTTGGTTAAAACTAGTAGTCTCAAAACCAATTACCTTGACCAATTCATAATTATAATCATAATTTTGATAGAAATGATCTAATGTAGGGCCAGCGTCCTGACACGGTTGACAATAATATGTGAAAAAGTTAAGAACAACTGTGTAGCCGTCGTCCAAATATTGTTGAAGATGATGTGAATTGCCATCTAAGTCTGTGGCTTGAAAGTCAGGAAATTGATTTCCCGAACTGAAGGTAAGCTCACCATCATCCCTATCGTTGTAGGCAGGTATCTCAACATCCGATGCTACTTCTTGAGCAAAGGATATAGTGGTTCCTAGAAGGAATATGATGGTTAGTATTTTGTACAATGAATTCATTCAATGAGCTTAGCTCATGGATAAGAGCAAAAATGGTGCCATTGAAGTTCAATAGCACCATTTTTGATTAGATTATTCTAGAAACAATCTTTAGTTGCAAAATGGAAGTTACCTTCTATTGTTGCATTTTCGTCACTATCTGAACCGTGAATAGCATTTTCACCAATAGATTCAGCAAATTTTTGACGGATTGTTCCTTCCGCTGCTTCTTTAGGATTTGTAGCACCAATTAAAGTACGGAAATCTTCCACTGCATTTTCTTTTTCCAAGATAGCAGCTACAATAGGTCCTGAAGTCATGAATTCAACTAGTTCACCATAGAATGGTCTTTCGCTGTGTACTTCATAAAATTTCTGTGCATCTTGAGTACTCATTTGGTACATGCGCATAGCTACGATACGAAATCCAGCTTCAGAAATTTGGTTTAGGATAGGCCCGCTAAAACCGTTCTTTACGGCATCGGGTTTGATCATTGTAAATGTTCTGTTTCCAGTCATTTTATTGATTTTTTTAATTTAAGCTGCGAAGCTAACAAATTTATTGTTAACCTGTTCGCTTCGATTACTTTCTTTTAATTACTTTTTCAGCTGCTTCAACGATGGCTGCGGCATTCAATCCGTATTTTTCCATCAATTGAGCGGGTGTTCCTGATTCACCAAATGAATCATCTACACCAACCATTTCCATAGGAAGTGGGCATTCTCTTACCAGTACTTGAGCGATACTGTCTCCCAATCCACCGTTTAGCATATGCTCTTCAGCAGTAACTACACATTTGGTCTTTCTTGCAGAAGCCAAAATTGCTTCTTTGTCCAAAGGTTTAATCGTGTGGATATTGATAATTTCTGCAGAGATGCCTTTTTCTTTTAAGATTTCCCAAGCTTGAACCGCTTCCCATACAAGGTGACCAGTAGCAAAAATACTTACATCTGTTCCTTCCTCTAATGGTAATGCTTTTCCAATTTCAAATGCTTGATCTTCTGGAATGAAAATGGGCACTTTTGGTCTACCAAATCTTAGATAAACAGGACCTTCATGTTTTGCAATTGCAATAGTCGCTGCTTTAGTTTGGTTATAGTCACATGGGTTGATTACAGTCATGCCAGGAAGCATTTTCATCAAACCGATATCTTCTAGTATCTGATGTGTAGCACCATCTTCTCCTAAGGTTACACCTGCGTGAGATGCACAGATTTTCACGTTCTTATTAGAATAGGCAATAGATTGTCTAATCTGATCGTAAACTCTACCTGTAGAAAAGTTGGCAAAGGTACCTGTGAAAGGAATCTTCCCTCCAATGGTCATACCGGCTGCCATGCACATCATATTTGCTTCAGAAATTCCTACTTGAAAAAAGCGTTCAGGAAGTTCTTTAGCGAAAGCATCCATTTTTAGGGATCCTGTAAGGTCAGCACATAAGGCAACAACATTCTCATTTGTTTGGCCAACTTCTAAAAGTCCTGCACCAAAACCAGATCTTGTATCCTTTTTTTCTTTTGCGATATATTTTTTCATGTCCGAATCTGCTTTTTAGTAATCACCTAAAGTTTCTTCCAATTGACCAAGTGCTGTGGCTAATTGCTCGTCACTTGGAGCAACCCCATGCCATTTGTGAGATCCCATCATGAAATCTACACCTGCACCCATCTCAGTAATCATCAATACACAAACTGGTTTTCCATTACCACAACGTGATTTGGCCTCATTGAGTCCATTCACAACCTGCGTCATGTCATTTCCATTTTGGATATATAATACATCCCATCCGAAGGCTTTGAATTTTGCTTCAAGGCTTCCCATTGAAAGAACATCATCTGTAGATCCATCAATTTGCTGTCCATTAAGATCAATGGTACAAATTAAGTTATCTACATTTTTAGCTGATGCATATAGTGCCGCTTCCCAAATCTGCCCCTCTTGTAATTCTCCATCACCATGAAGAGAATATACAATAGAATCATCATTGTTTAACTTCTTTGCTTGCGCAGCACCTAAGGCTACAGACATTCCTTGTCCTAATGATCCAGATGCCATACGAATTCCAGGTAGGCCTTCATGCGTAGTTGGATGTCCCTGAAGACGAGAATTGATACTTCTGAAAGTACTCATTTCTTCTTTTGGGAAATATCCAGATCTAGAAAGGACACTGTAGAATACAGGTGAAATATGACCGTTTGATAAGAAAAACAAGTCTTCACCAGTACCGTCCATGTTAAAGGATGGATCGTGTTTCATTAATTTAAAATACAGGGCAACAAGATAGTCTGTACATCCCAATGATCCTCCCGGGTGTCCCGATTGGTTTTGGTGTACCATTCTAACTATATCTCTTCTTACCTGCGACGCAATTTCTTTTAGCTCTGCTACTGTGGCCATCTTAGGATTCCGTTATATTAATAGAAATGCGAAATTACAAATTTCTGCTTGGCTAATTTTATTTTCTACTTATTATTTGCTAACAAATAATAGCGCTTCTATCTAACCCCTAAAGATTAAGGGAAATGAGCCAGATAAAAATATAGTTTATTGAATATCAAGAAGGAAATGACGTCTTAAATACTCTTTTATAGTAGTTGGCTTGAACGATACCTTTTTCCAATTTTTACTTAAATGGATTATTTGGCCATCGATATTTAAAGGCATTTGTAAGTCTTTAGGTAGGCCTTCTAATTTTACTTTTACACCCTTGTTGCAAACTCTCATTTTTAATTTGGGTATTTCAAGTTCCGTAAAATACAATTTGAAGAAGGAGTCTAAGTCCATATTTAATTTTTCAGACATAAAGGCTAGCACCTCTTGGCCATCCACATTTTTACGTTTGTATTTTTCTGCCAATTCAAAAATACAAGCCATCCAAAGGCTATCATTTTGAACAATATTTCTCAAACTATGTAAGGCCCAGCTACCTTTGTAGTACATGTCCGTATGGTTCCCTGTGCTATGAGTGTGCGGAATTCCTTGGATTGGACTCGCATGATTTATAAAATCCTTTTGATATACAAGATAGTCCAACATGGCTTCATGTCCATATAGGTCTTCCACATACAGCGCTTCGCTATAAGTGCAAAAGCTTTCATGGATCCACATATCAGCGCGGTCATTCATACTTACACTATTTCCCCACCATTCATGTCCGGTTTCATGGATTATGATGAAGTCAAAATCTATGTCTTTTGTATAACGACCTAAGTATCCCTTCTGGTATTTGTTTCCGTAGGCAATGGCACTCTGATGTTCCATTCCTAGATAAGCGGTTTCTACCAATGCATAACCATCTTTTGGAAAGGGGTAGGGGCCAAAATGTTTTTCAAATGAAGCCAACATAGGCTTCACTTGTTCGAATTGCTCCTCTGCTTTGGAGCGGTTATAACGCAGGACATAATAGTCTAATGAAAGACTATCATTTTCTCTTATATATTTGTCAGAGAAGTGAATATAATCTGCAATGTTTAGGGTGACGTTATAATTATTGATGGTATGATTCGTTTTCCAAGTGGTAGTTCGAGAATTGCCTACTGTGGTATCTTTCTCAAGGTTTCCATTTCCAACAAAAAATAGATCAGAAGGGTAGGTGCAAGTTACTAGTATGCTGTCGGGTTCATCTGAAAGGTGGTCTTTGTTTGGCCACCAATAGCTAGCTCCATCTCCTTGGCAGGCTACTCCTAACCAGGGATTTCCATTTTCGTCTTTCTCCCATACAAAGCCTCCATCCCAGGGGGCGTTTTGGGCTTGGATTGGTTGACCATGGAAAAATACCTTCAGTTTGTAGTGGTGATTTGGTACTAATTCTTGGTTTAGGTGGGTGTAAATGGCTCTATGTTCTCTACCAAAGGGTAGTGAATTTCCCGCCATAAGAATACTGTCAACCTGCATGTTTTGGGCAAGGTCAATCTGGATAGTTGAGGAGCTATATTGTGCGGTAAATGAAATAGTATTATATCCCGAAATAGTTTTGTTATTGAAGTCTATGTCTAAATTCAAATCGTAATGATTGACGTCATAACAAGACCTAATAGGGGTGAGCTCCCCCAATAGTTGCTTCTCTGTTTTTTGGGCTAAAACAGAGAAACTGAATAGTATGGTAAGGAAAGCAATGAATAGTGACCTCATGGTGTACCGAATGTATTAAACAAAAAAAAGTTGTTACGAAGGTAACAACTTTTTTATAAGTTTAATAGGGTACTAAAAGGATTATCCTTTGTAGTGTCCAGCTTCGGTAGCTCTTTTAAGCATAGCTGCAATACCTATTCTGTTTACAGTTTTCAAAGCAGAAGTTGAAACACGTAGAGAAACCCACTTCCCTTCTTCTGGGATGAAAAAACGTTTCTTGATAAGATTTACGTCAAATCTTCTTTTGGTTTTAGCTTGTGAGTGAGAAACATTGTTTCCTACCATTGCTTTCTTACCTGTTAGTTGACATATTCTAGACATGGTAATTGTATTTAGGTTCGTTTATTGCTTTTTTTCAGGACTGCAAATGTATGTTT
>MAAC01013540.1_pt1 | contig 24392 bp, 10 predicted proteins | sample 1115981 | NCBI WGS metagenome assembly MAAC01 (sample SAMN04961126, study PRJNA320927) | seawater metagenome | isolation source: sample BD02T64 sea water enriched with oil for 64 days | place: USA:Gulf of Mexico | collected 2013-07-27
GCGCCCGCAGGTACAAAAGCTGAAGAACCAATTTTTAGATCTTCCGTGGACACTACCCCAATAAGCTGGCCTGCATCAGTAACGGGCAAATGGTGCACATTATTTTCTCGCATCATGACAGATGCCTGTGACAATGACTGGCTGCCCTCAATAGAGTGAGGAAAAGGACTCATTATTGCCATAATTGTTGGTAATTTTTTCATTCGTATTTCCCCTATCTATTCACCATTATTGGCCCAAATATTGACGAACCCAGTGCTTCCACACATAACCCCCGCCCTCTTCCCCTGATATTACATACCTTAACGCATTTTCATTTGCTACCAACCATAACATCCATGACGCGGCTCGTGATAACCCACACATCAAAACTTCATCATCAATTCGTAATGTCGTTTCACCTGCAGGCGTCATCATAAGTGTGTTATTTCGTTTCAGTAATAACGGCATGCAATCTAACGCTTTCATTCGCTCATGAGGGTGCTTCATTAGGTGTTCTAACGTGACGTCTTTCCCCATTCGCAACTCTTCGTACACTGCGGGAGCAGACGCCCTATCTAGCACCAAAGACCAACTGTCGAGTTCATTTTTACCCACCATCGCCTCCATACATTCTATCAGATCTTTGCTCCACACCTCTTTTTCTGCTGCTAAGTGGTCTAAAAACTCAATTAGCAGTGGCGTCTTCAGTAATGCAAGAATGTGGTTAGAAATAATATTGCTAGGGTCCATCAACATATCAATGCCGGCTGCACCAAAAACACTATTATTCAAACGATGATTCTGGCGCGCTACCATAATCAAATCAGGGTTCAGCTCCCTAGCGGTCATTACAATAGATAAATTGTTTGCATCATCCGCTGTTCCAGCAATAACCCCTACAGCCTGTGTAATTCGGGCATCCAATAATGTATCCGCTTCCGTGCCTAAACCTTTTACAACATGTTCGGTTATTTCCAATCCTCTTAGTTCTGGTTTTGGCTCGATAATAACTGTAGACATATTTTGTTGATCGAAACGTTTTTGTAGTGCCTTACCAAACCGCCCGTACCCACAAATCACCCACATGCCTTGCTTTTTTGTGTACGCAGAGGACACCGCCTTATGCTCAGGACTAATCAGCCAATCGTAAATCAAGTGCCGATAAGGCTGATGTATTGCACCGTCCAAATAATCTGCGAAGATTTCAAAGGGATCCAGAATATGATCCGTACCAAATGAACCTAAGTTTTTTGCATAATCTCGCGTTTCGACTCGACTAACCACCATTCTTTTGGGTTTTAACAACTTACTCGTGATTGCAATGGATAAGTTAGCATGATCATCATTTGTTAAACACACAACACCAATACAGTTTTCATGCTCGATGCCTGCATCATTTAACACATCTGGGTCTGATGCATCAGCACACAATTTAGGAACATCAAACGGTAAATTGTCTAACTCCAAGGCCTCTATTCGTGCAGGGTCAATATCAATAACCACACAACGCATACCCCTTTTGGTCATTTTTTCAATCACACTACTACCGGTCAATCCGTAACCACATACAATATAAAAAGGTTCCTTCTCAGATGTTACACGGTAACGAAAGCTGCCTCGTTGCACCAAACGCAAAAAGCTTTCATCACGTAAAATCGCGACAACGGCTCCAATACTGTAAATCCATGCAATTACCGAAGAATATATTGCAAAAATAGTCCAGAACCGTTGCATAGTAGTGAAAGCATAAGGCAATTCACCAAAACCAATCGTGGACCCCATAAAGCTAACAAAATAAAATGCATGAAAAAAACTCATGCGGTATTCATTACCGTTGGCATCCTCTCCCGGTATCAAGGTATATCCCAGAATTAAAACTGAATAAATACTGATCAACGCAATCAAAGGTGCTCGTAAACGCCGAAATATTAAAAAGGCTACATAATTCATAATTAGCGCCGAATCATCACCGTTTCAATCGACAACAATACCGCTGACAGTAGGTTTGCCAGCAAAGCCCCTCCGGATAAAGACACAATGCTCGCTATCGCAGCACCATCCATCCCTGTAGAGGACGCATGAACAGCCCACGCCCAAATTACGGCAGCAATGACTAACTGTAAGTCTGCCACCAAGCTCGTTGCTAGCAGTATTGCTCCCATATGGGTTCTGTCACCAAACTTCATTACGGTAGCGATAAGGCTTACCACCGTTGCAAAAAATAGCTCATAAACATTGTGATGCTCTGGATTTGTCATTTCCCCCAGGAAAAAACCAAAATTCAATGTCAGCGCCAGCACAATAAAAAATGCAAAAACCACTTTTTCAGTGTTCATCTTACCCCCATAAATCAACCACTTAATATACAATAGCCTTCATTATAGGCCCATATGAAGGCTATGCAACGAGTGGCTGTCGCCAAAAATAGTCTAGGCTCATAGAGCGGGCTATTTCAACATCCAAGGCGCACATTCTCGGGTATATGACACTGTATGGTCTATAAAGGCTCTCACTTTAGTCGTAAATTGCTTTTTCTTAGAAAAAGCCAGATAGATAGGTACATCCATTGATTGTTGGGTCAATACTTCTACGAGCAGGCCTTTTTCTAAATATTGATATATTTGAATATCAGGTATTTGAGCAATACACACCCCATCAAGAGCTAACCGTCGCAACGAGAAAAGGTCATTCGTTAGAATGCGGCTTTCCATTTTTTTATTAAAAGCTCCCTTCTTGAAAGACGGCCCCTGCAGGCTAACCCAATCAGGGGTTTTGGATTTAGCAAAGTGGTGTTCAGAAAGATCCGAAATACTACTTGGCATCCCATATTTTTTTATATAACCAGGGCTAGTACAATAAATCATTTTAAAACAACCAAGCTCACGTGCAATAAGGGTAGAATCAGCAACTTCCCCCATCATAAAAATACAATCAAAGCGTTGTTCAGATAAATCTAGCTGTGTTGTTACTGTAAAATATTCAATGGTTATCTCAGAATATTCACACAAAAAACTATCCAGCATGTTTGATAAAAATGGATCATCAATGGGAATTAAGCTTAACACCCTGAGTACACCAAACGGTTCTTTTTGAATACTCTGCATGGCAATTTCGGCCGCGTTGGCCTCATCCAACATTCGACTGCAGTAATCATAATATACCGCACCAGCATCCGTAGTATTTTGTTGGTGAGAAGAACGTTGTATCAGCTGCACACGTAAGCGCTTTTCAAGATCAGCAATCCTTCTGCTCACCGTTGACAGTGGAACTCCGGTTTTTCTGGATGCTATTGACTGACTGCCACCGTCGACAACTTCTACAAATGTCGCCATTTCATCAAGTGATACTTTCACACTGCCTCCCTGAAATAGTTTCTCTCAAAGCTTGAATCAAAACTTGAATCAAAATCTTCAGTTAAAACGTCCGAAAACCGATAAGAACCTCATAACAACACATAATAATCACATATTTTTTTATAACACAACCGGGCATAAAGATTAGCCCTAAAAAAAACCAACACTATTTATACGCCACACATTCCCTTCGGAACATCCCAAAAATACCATTTGGCACACTCTAAATCACAGTAGTTTTCACCGTAATGTTTTCAAAATAATTCATGCCAATACCGATGATACCCAATCCCATATATGAGAATAACGTTCTAAACACACCTTGTTGTGATTAATAAATTCATAAGCTATTTATATTCTTTCATATTTACTTGGACATAATAATAAAACGGAGATAGCTATGTTTTTTCAAAAAAAACCTTCGGCAATTCAACTCGTTAAAACTGTTTTTTTAACAATCATTCTCGTCTCTACCATCTCCGGCTGTTCTGGAAAGTCATCTCAAGGACAAAGCTCTGGGCAAACTGATAAGGCTCAAACCTCTGAAGAGATTGAAGAAAACAATTCTAATGATGGCGCTGACGACAACTCTGATGACGCCCCTGATAACAGCGTCGATGACAATGCTAACGCTGAAAAAGTCATTTACACTAGAGATGAGGATTACCCAAAAATAATCACGTTGCCTGTCGAATATTTTGTCGCAAGTAACGGGAAAAAAATAGCGGTATCTGTATCGCTCCCAGCGACAGACCAAGGCAACATCCCCAACAACTCATTTCCCGCCATATTAGTTCAAACTGGTTACAATATGAGTTTAATGTCGCCTGCAGCGATCTTAGGGCAAGGAACATTACTCGGTGGAGCAGACCCTTACTTTATTAAACGAGGGTATGCCATGGTCACCGTCGATGTAATTGGCACAGGAATATCAGAAGGTGGTTGGGAGTTATTAGGCCAAGAAGAACAGAATGGGTATGGGGATACAATAGACTGGATACTTCAACAATCCTGGTCAAATGGAGACATTGCTACGTCTGGCGCATCATATATGGCAATCACTGCCCTTTTTTCAGCACAACAACGGCCTGATGCGGTTAAAGCTGTTTTTGCCGTGGTGCCGCTGGGTGATGCCCAGCGAGGAATTGTTGGAACGGGGGGATTAATCAATGGTGTTTTTATGAAGACCTGGATGACGTTGACGCAAATGCTGGGAACGCAAAATCTTCTCGCAAAAATCCTACACCCTCAACACGGCGCTCAAATAGACCAATCAACAATGGAGCACATTGATCATATCGACAGTTATTACCTCCCGCTTGTTGAGGATGCATTAATCGGTGCTCCCTATATTCGTTACGATGGGATTTTTTGGCGAACGCGATCTCCTATTGCAAACATCAATAAAATCACCGCACCGACATTTATAACTGGCGCGCTACACGATATATTCCAAAGAGACGCACCATTATTATATGAAGCACTACAACAAAATGTAGATTCTAGGCTCGCGATTTATGACAGCGATCATCTGATGAACATATTGCAAGCATCTAATGGAAACGACACACTTGCGCCGCTAATGAGCCTAGTACTACAGTGGTTTGATAAACACGTAAAAGGTATTGATTCTCATACTGAAGACATCCCTCATGTTACGCAATTTGTTAAGAACTACAAGCCAAAGGGTTCAGACAGTTTTTCAACGACAACTGCATGGCCTCATCCCCTAGCGGCCCCCGAACGATGGTATTTACATGGCGATATGTCCTTGTCTCAACAAGCCCCCGTCGATGCCGAAGAAACACACATAATGCAAACACCCAGCTTCACTGAAATAGAAATAGGAAAATCAAAAGGTGGGCAATTTCTAATGTTCTCTGTAATACCCGTTGATGGCACAAAGTGCTCTATCAGTTATCGACAGTGGACACTAGGAGGTGCAGGCCTAGCCCTCTTTCCGAACGAATGCCTGTTTGACAACAAAGATCTTGAGTTAAATGCCCTCAATTATGAAACAGAATTGATGCCCGAAGACTATTACATTAATGGACCAATCCAGGCAGACATTTGGATTGAAAGCAGTGTTAATGAAGCTGTGATTTCGGTACGTATCGATGAGGTATCTCCAGACGGAGAGACGGTTACCCCTCTTACCAACGGGCTATTAGCAGCCACATCAAGAGCTGTAGATATGGAACGTTCGCGTTATCTCGATGGTCAAATGATACAGCCCTATCACTACCTTACTGAAGATACTACATCTGCAATTAGCCCTGGCGAAATAATAAAGATGCAGATTGAGATATTTCCAACAAGCGCAATCATTCGACAAGGTCATCGGTTACGTGTATCTATCAGCCCAAGCAACCAAGCACAAGGTGTTATGAATTATATTCAGCAAGACAACGCTTTGGGTGGGGTCACAACGATTCACAACAGCCCAGAGTTCCCTTCAAGCATTGTGCTACCGATAGTACCAACAAATGAATTAAACTAGGCTTTATTCGCAGGTAATATTCATTGTAGTCGTAACGTTCGCCTCACTCCCCTATCAGAAAGCATGGTGCGAGCATTACTACTACAATACCCTTCCCTGTTCAGAGTTTTTATTTATACCACCTGACCCGCGGCGACACCAGACGCCCACGCCCACTGGAAATTAAACCCGCCAAGGTGTCCCGTAACATCTAAAACCTCTCCAATAAAAAACAGCCCTGATTCATTCTGGCTTTCAAATGTTTTGGAGGAAATTTTATCTGTACTGACTCCACCAACGGTTACTTCTGCCGTTCGATAACCTTCCGTGCCGGCAGGCATAATGTCCCAACAAGACAGTTGCTGCGCAATCGCTTCAATTTCCTGGGCGGTGTGTTGTCGCATCGGCTTATTTTCAATCCTGCCTCCCATCAAACATAATACCAATCGTTTCGACAAATGCTCAGAGAGTACAGTTTTCAATTCAACGTTCGGCTTAATTTCCTGTTGTTCCTGCAAATACTTCAGCGTATCGATATCAGGCAACCAATTAATGATTATGTTGTTTCCTGGCTTCCAATAAGTGGAAATTTGTAATATTGCTGGGCCACTAAGTCCGCGATGAGTAAACAGCATAGCTTCTCGAAAACTTTGATTTCCACAAGATACAACAACGTTTGCACTCACCCCAGAAAGTCCATCAAAAGCCTTTAGCTGTTCCTTACTCAGAGTGAAAGGTACCAAAGCTGCCTCAGTTTTGATGATGTCATGTCCAAACTGTTCGGCGATTTGATACCCAAAACCTGTCGCCCCCATCGTTGGAATAGATAATCCACCGGTTGCAATCACAACACTTTTTGCTTCGATTACCCCTGATGAGCTACTAATGATAAAAGGAGCATTAGGATCAGAAAGGCTTTTGGCTATCGATGCGATTTTACAGTGTGTTTGAATCTCAACATTTGCATCATCACATTCAGCTAGCAACATCGAAAGTATATCCTTCGACGAGTTGTCGCAGAATAACTGTCCCAGTTTTTTCTCATGATATGCAATTTCATATCGCTCAACTACATCAATAAAATCCCAGGGGGTGTACCTACTTAAAGCAGACTTACAAAAATGTGAATTTTCAGAAATATAGTCATCAGGGTCAGTCACTGTATTAGTAAAATTACAACGCCCGCCGCCAGACATAAGGATCTTTTTGCCCACTTTATTAGCATGATCAAGTACAACTACCCGACGGCCTCGTTTACCCGCCGTTAGCGCACACATTAACCCTGCTGCCCCTGCGCCTATTACAATAACATCTACACTTAACCTTACAGAACCACTTGCTGCCACAACCATCCCCATCACTATTCCATCTTAAATGGCGGATTATAACTCGCTAAAGCCTCGACACAAAACCTAATGCTGGATAGCCAAGCAATGGATTTTCGTCAAAAGATGACTACACTAATCCATAGGACTAACAGGAAGGTTTATGACCGGGAAAAGTTTAACTTAGGATATGACAACGCTAGCCGGTTACACTGTAAATAACATCATCTACTCGGATGAAAATACCTTTGTAGCTCATGCTCTTAGCGTAGAAAATCAACCCGTTTTAGTGAAATACCAAAATACCGATTACCCGACTGTTGATTTGGATACGCGTTGGGCCCATGAGTTTGATGTATTACGCTCCATTACATCTGATTATGTCATCCGCGCTCAAAAAATTTGCAAGCACAACAACAACCCATTACTCGTATTAGAATACTTCCCCTCTGTTCCTTTAAGCGAACTGATTAAAAACGGCGCCCTTGATTTTGAACAAAAATTGTACATTGCCAATCAGTTAACATTGGCCGTGAGCGAGATTCACCGCCATAAAATGATACACCGAGGCCTTACCCCGCACTCTATATTGGTTAACCCTAAAACCTTAGTACTAAAAATATACGATGTTGGATTCGTATCACGTCTCGACAAAGAGACACACCTCAATCCCATCAGTATATGGGGAGCGCTGGAATACACCCCCCCTGAGTTAACGGGAAGAACAAACCTTGATGTGGACTACCGCTGTGATTTCTATTCACTCGGCATTATTCTTTACGAAATTTTTCATGGACAACCACCCTTTCAATCTGAAGACCCACTTGCGCTATTACACGCTCATATCGCGAGCATGCCCACAAACCTTCGTTCAATTAATTCAGAATTTCCTCAACCATTATCGACCATTATTCAAAAGTTATTGGCTAAAGATCCTACCGATCGCTACCAAAGCGGTCACAGGTTACAAGCTGACATAGAGCGATGCTTGCAACAATGGCAAGACCATGGGTTTATTGACAATTTCCCTTTAGCTACACACGATATACCGGAGCGTTTTCTACTAGCGCAAAAACCTTATGGGCGCGAAGCAGAACAAAAAAAACTTCTCGATATTTACCAGCAAGTCAGTAAAGGTAATACCGAACTGGTATTTGTTAGTGGTGATGCCGGTATTGGGAAATCCGAGTTAACCCACGAGTTACACAAACATACACTTATCAATAACGGATTACTGATTAGAGGAAAGTGCAACCAATTCAATCAAAACCAACCTTACTCGGTACTTATTCAAGCCTTTACCACGCTAGTCGATGAGTTACTCAACAAAACCAACGAAACCCAGCAACACTGGAGCCACACACTGACTCACGCTCTGGGTAATAATGCGGCCGTTATTACGGAAATCATTCCACGACTAGCATTAATTATTGGCGACATCCCAGCATTAGAGCCACTCCCTAACTCAGAAAGCGAACAGCGCCTACACATAACCTTCACTAATTTCGTAAAAGCACTATCAACACGCGAACAACCCTTAGTGTTACTGTTAGACGATTTGCAATGGGTTGACCATCCAACGCTAAACCTATTAACCCAGCTCATCGCAAATAATGAAGGGATGTCACTACTCATCGTCGGAGCCTATAGATCTAATGACGTTGACCAACACCATCAATTACCCACCTGGGAGAAATCAATCTCTCACTTTCAACAACATATTCATACGCTGCATTTGGAAACATTACACGTTAGTCATGTCCAACAATTACTCATTGATTCCCTACAATGCAGCGCCCTCAAAGCGGCACCCTTAGCCACATTATGTCATGAAAAAACACAAGGGAATCCATTTTTTGTAAAACAATTTTTATACGGTTTATATGATCACAACGACATTTATTATGATCACCACGAAGGAATCTGGCAGTGGAATATTGAACAAATACAAGAGCGTAACATAACCGATAACGTTGTTGTGTTTATGATGGACAAAATGTACAAGCTGGATACCGACACCCAGCACCTCATCTCACTAGCTAGCCTGCTTGGCGATTGTTTTACTCTACGCTTACTCTCCATTGTTTATGGGCAAAGTGCCGCAGAAACCGCCCGAGCATTATGGCCAGTATTACAAGAGGGTTTAGTACTCCCCCTCAATGAAAATTATAAATTCAATGAATCTCCAGAAAAGCTAATTCTAACACACTACCGTTTTTTACATGACCGGGTGCAGCAAGCAGCCTATTTTCTGATAAAGAAAGAAGAAAGACCCGCATTAATGCTAAAAACTGGGCGACTAATATTAGCCAACATGACGAATATGCCCTATGTCATTCAGGAACAACTCCTATTTACTATTCTTGAACTCATTAATAATTCTCGACAATTAATTAGCGACGCTACAGAAAAGTCTCAGCTATTAGCGCTGAACATTCAAGCCGGAATTAATGCAAAAAAAACGTCGGCCTTTCAAGCATCAGCTGATTTCCTAAAAATTGCAAAAGAACTATTACCAACAGACGCCTGGCAGAGTGCCCCTGAGCAAGCATTAACAGTTTACAAAGAGTTAACAGAAGCGTGTTATTTAGCCGGTAATTTTGACACTGCCGATGCATTATATCCTACTGCAATTGCGGCAGCGTCAACACCCAGTGCTAAAGTTAGCCTAATTATGATACAAGCAACTCAATACCAACAACAAGGCCGCTTTGCCGATGCATTACCAGGATTACTTACCGGGCTAAGCTTATTGAACTGTGATTTTCCACACTCAGAGGAAGCCGCAGAAGAGCAACTCCCTGCTCTATTTGTCGAAACTCATCGCTTACTGAACACTCGCACAAAAGACAGCTTATTGAATGCAGAAGAGTTGACGCTACCAGAGCACTTATTGGAAATGGACCTCTACAGCGCTCTAACCGTTGTACTCTATCAAATGGGGCGGTTTAACGCATACGGTATTAACTCTTGTAAAATGCTCATGTTATCGCTTAACCAAGGGCTTTGTGATTTAACGCCTCTTGCCTATCTCACGAATGCTTGGGCCATGTCTAGAATGGGTGAGACATATCGCAACTGTTATCAAATGGCCAAACTGGCTATCACACTGACAGACCAACGCGACAGTCGTTATCACAGAGTACTTATTTATCAAGGTTTTGCAGCATTCTTTCAACACTGGGGAGAACCCCTTGAAAATACATTCACCCTGCTAGAAAGATCAGCTGAATGGGGTTATGAAGGTCTCAATTTAACCGCAGCAGGTCACGCTGTATTATTGGGAGCAATGAATAAATTCAGTAAGGGTGAAAACCTTAAAAAAATTGAACAAGATACAATACCTGGGCTCGCCTTTTTATGCCGTACTCACCAACAATCCACCGAAAACCTTGTTCGAATTGGTGTTCTTCAACCGTTATTCGCCTTACAGGGAGAAACCGATAATAGACTATCATTTACGACAAAAAATTGTGACGTTTCTGCTTTACTAAACAATGATTTCTCTACTCCATCTATGGAATTGGCGATATACAGTCATGCGATGATACGCCATTCCTACTTAATGGACGACACATGTAGCCAGCAAAAATTTATTCAAAATTTACCATTAATAGATGCTTGCCTACCTCATAGCCCCGCATTAACGGAAAGTACGTTCTATACCGCATTATCATTACTTACATCGATAAAGCCAGGGGACGAAGAATTTACAGGAAATTTAGATACAGCAAAAAAATATGCCATTCAATTTAAACAATGGAGCGGATACTGTGCTGATAATTTTGATCACCTCTATTTGTTAATAGAAGCTGAGATTGCTAGGGTCAGTGGGAGTTTTGACCAAGCAATGCCTCATTATAATCTTGCATTGGATGCTGCCGAAAAAGCAGGATTCATTCAATATGAGGCACTCGCAAAAGAAAGGTATGCCTGTTTTTGGCGAAGTCTAGGACAAATACGTGTAGCCAGTGCCTTTATCTCTGAGGCCCACAGACTATATTCCCGTTGGGGCGCTATTGCTAAATGTGACCTGATTGTAGAAACATGGCCACAGATAACATTTAGAAAAATCGAAAGAAGAAATACAACATATGACAAAGCACTATCTAACGCTGCTCGGCATTCCCGAGTCGTAGATCAAACAAACTTATTAGATCTACACTCTCTACTAAAAGCCAATCAAGTTTTATCAGAAGAAATAAAACTCAGTTCATTGCTTAAGAAAGTGATGGAAATATTGTTGGAAAATGCAGGGGCACAACGAGGTGCATTGGTACTCAGCGCCACAGGCGTAATCGAAGATAGTAGCCAACTTGTGGTTGAGGTATCTGGAAATCTCAATATAGGCGGACATATTGACTGTGAACTAACGGGCAAGACATTGATTGACATCCCTCATCAAACGTCAGACATCCCGCCAGAAATGTTACCCGAGTCAATCATTCATTATGTACAACAAACCCAACGCACACTTCTAATTAATACTCCGTCTACGGACCCACGTTTTTCACAAAGTCATTACCTGCAAGTACAACAGCCAAAATCGGTATTATGCCTGCCCATTTCAGCGCAAGGAAAATTAGTTTCTATTGTTTATTTAGAAAACAACCTAACAATAAATGCATTTACTTTACAACACAAAGAGACCCTTGAAATACTCAGCGCACAAGTCGCTGTATCCCTTGTGAATGCCAGACTTTACGATATAGTTCTTGCATCATTGGGTTCAGCTGATCGTATTAATACGTTAAAAACCGAAGCACTTGAAGCAGCCGAAAGCGCCAATCGATTAAAAGACGAGTTTATGTCAACAATAACGCATGAACTCTTAACACCGATCAATGGTATTCGTCTCAGTCTCTCATTACTAAAGCCCGGCGTATCTGGTGAATATTGTGATTTCCTTGAAACGGCAAATGACTCCAGTCAGCACTTGCTGAACATTATTGAGTCTACGGTTACCTTTGTAGAAGCAAGAAGAGGTACCATCCGACTAAAAAGAAAACCCTTTGACCTTCAAAAACCACTAAAAAATGTCTTTAATCTCTTTAATAACACGCCACACAATACCCATAATGATACCTCAAACAGCACTAAAAATAACAATGTCACGTTCCACTTTGAATGGATGCCAAAAACATCTATATGGATTATTGGAGACGAGGACAAACTATCAACGATCATCCTCCAACTAATGAAGAATGCCAATGCATTTACCAAATCCGGAGATATAACACTACATTGTGCAATTGAAAATACAGAGAGCCCCCAGGCAGTACTGAATATATCGGTAAAAGACACCGGCATTGGTATTCACGATGAAGTAAAAAACAAAATTTTCGAAGCCTTTAACCAAGTCGATAATACAATGAAACGCCAACATGGCGGGATGGGCATTGGGCTAACGTTGGTAAAAGAATTACTTTCTCTCATGGGCGGGTCGCTTCATCTTGATTCAGAACCCCAAAAAGGGTCAACGTTCACATTACACATACCAGTACAAATAACGGCATCAACTGAACCCTGTGAATTACAACAAGATCCGTACATACATAGCACAACAGCACATCAAACTGAACAAATAAATCTTCATCCAGATACTTTTAAACAAAGTAAAATCTTGGTAGTTGAAGACAATACCGTCAATATGATCTTGTTATGCAAAGTATTGGAAAAATCAGACTACCAGCCGCTTCGTGCCTTTCATGGTGAAGAGGCATTAACGGTCCTCAATGAAAACCCAGATATCGTTGCTATATTAATGGATTGTCAAATGCCCATCATGGATGGATATGAAGCAACAAGAAAAATTCGCCAACAAGAAAAATACAAACAACTCCCAGTGATCGCAGTAACTGCAAATGTATCAGAAGAAGACCAAAAACGTTGCTATGAAGCAGGTATGAGCGAATTTCTCGCTAAACCAATTAAAAGAGCAGCGTTAGAGTCTATTTTACTCAAATGGTTAAGCGCCACACACCAACAGGCACGCCGTTAAATACATGGCATTTTAAAAAGGAATTACAGCATGGTATTCGCACGTTCATTTACTCCCGCTATATTGATCGTGATCTATTTAATATCCGTTAATACTCATGCAAATGAAGAGCAAAACAGCACTATCGAATCTAAAAAAAAACCCATCGATGAGGTTGTAGTAACTGCCAGAAAAGCAACTGAGAAACTGCAAGAGGTCCCCATCAGTATTTCCGTAATAGACAAAAAAAAAATACACGACCTGGTGATCAATGACTTACAAGACCTCAGTGTTTATGTGCCAGGGCTACAACAACAAGTATTACCCCTTGCCAGCCGCCTCATACTACGCGGTGTAACGTCAGGGGATAACAATGCATTTGAACAAGCAGTTGGCATCTACGTTGATGGTATTTATCGAGGCCGAATGAATCAGCAACATGCGGGCTTGTTTGATATTGAACAGATTGAAGTATTACATGGGCCGCAAGTCACGTTATATGGCAATAGTTCCATTGGTGGAGCCATTAGCATGACCACAGTAAAACCCCACATTACCCAAGAAGGAAACCCCAGCGTTGATATTAGCTATCAACATGAATTTGAATACAATGAAGACTTAGTTAATCTTGGGATTAACATTCCACTATCCGATGCTGTCGCCGTTCGTATTGCCGGCAAATGGCGCGATCAACAAGATGGCATTTCAAAAAACTTATTTTCAGGGGACAACGAACCAACGTCAAAAGACGAGGCTTTACGAATCAGTGGTCTATGGCTTGCATCTGACCGACTTACTATCGACGCACGATATGAGCAAGGGATCTTTGACTTACGGGGAAATGCATTTGATATTTACAAACATGCTGACGGTTCTGGTAATTCATTCCCAGGTTCAACGTTTACTGGCGTTAATGACGGTGCTTTAGATGCAGGAAATGGTGATCCCTTTAAGTATCAAAAAACCTATTGGCAGCTCGATACCGATGAAACGCTCATCAATGCAGAGTATGAATTTGATACTGTAACCTTGACGTCGCTCACCGGTTACAGTCATTATCGATTTGAGCAGTCCATGGATGTCGATATCTCTCCAACAACCCTCATTAATACGTACCAAGACGAAAACTACCATCAATTTTCGCAAGAGATCCGTATTTCTGGAGAGGTCGAATCGGGCCTTCAGTACTTGGTAGGGGTGTATTATCAAAAAGATACGTTTAGGAATGATTACTTTGCCGATTTTAATACCCCCTTATTAGTATCCGCGGCGTTTTCTCTTTCTCCGAGTGACGCTAAAGGACTAGCCTCCCCTTTCTCCCGTCATATTCTTCTTGAACAAGATACCGCTCAATGGGCTGCGTTTAGTAATGTGAATATTCCAGTCACCGATCAACTAACAGCCTCTCTGGGTTACCGTTATCTCACCATTAAAAAAGAAGGGCTTCAAGCGGTACGTGCTGCCGATATAAACCACCAAGATAGTAGTGGAGATTTAGTTGATATACGCTATCTCTCAGACCCAACATTATTACAGGATGCGGACTACCTTTCTGACCCAACGGGATATAATCTCACTCCCCCCCAATTAGTACCCGATTATACGGCTGGTTACCTCATTGTATCCGCAGGAAACGGGGTTTATCACGAGTTTGATGGCCTACAACGCAAAGAACACCATTCGATGTTTCAGGCGGCTCTCAGTTATCAGTGGGATGAAAACCTCATGTCCTACCTCTCCTGGTCAAACGGCGCCAAAGCAGGTGGCTTTGATTTTTTATATGAGAAAGGTAACCGAGGTGACGTTATTTATGAGGATGAAGAAGCGAGTGTATTCGAAGTAGGTTTTAAAAAGAATTGGCAGATACTTCAATTAAATATGGCGTTATTTTACGGTGAGTATGATGATTTACAAGTCTCTGTTTTTGATGGTGGTATTGGTTTCACCGTAGGTAATGCGGCAAGCTCCACCTCTAGAGGGCTCGATACTCAGCTCATCTGGCAACCCACCGCGCAATTTCGAACTATAGTACAGTTTGAATACTTAGATTTCACTTACGATGATTTTAACACCGCCAGTTGCCACACAACTGACCGATTAAACACGGGAAAATCCTTATGTGACGCCTCTGGGGATGAGACTCCCTTTGTTCCTAAAACAGAAGGGCTTATCGCATTTGAATATGAAAAGCCAATAACAGACAATCTAAAAATACAGCATTTATTAAGCTGGCGTTACAAAGGCAGTCATACTACTGCCTCAGATAACGAACCCCAAACTCGACAGTCCGCCTATGAGCTTGTGGATTATCGGTTTGACCTTAGTCCAGCTGATGATCAATGGCGGATAAGTTTATTGATAAACAACCTGTTTGATAAGGAATATTTGGTCTTTACTTCAGTGATACCCCTAGCACCAGGGGCAGCCTTTGCGAACATTATTCCAAAAGGTCGGGAGATCGCATTGGCATTTCAATACCATTACTGATCAATACTACTGATCAACACTACTACTGAAAAAAACTTGTTAAAGGATAAAACAATGTCAGCCGACAACACCGTAAATAAATTGCCTACCCTTCCCCAACACGACAACACAGAAGAACAGACTCAACGTGAGTTAGGGCTTTCATTAACTCGTACTGCATACAACTATATGTTTTCCTATGTCGAACCCGTGCCACTTTCAGCCGATTTACCAAAAGGTGAAGAGTTCACATTGGACTATGAAGCAAAAGTACTTGAAACGTTTTTGCCCATGGCAGAGAACTTTAAGAATGTGTTAGTGAAGTTACTAGAGAAGGAGCTGCAAGATGACATATCTGCCGATACCTTTAAAGACATTGAAACTGCATACCTGAATTTAAAGGAAGAGTTTAGCGTCTGGGATGTCAAAAAAGACATCGCCAATTTAGAAGAGTTTGTTGGCGATCTCGCCAAAATACCCGACGCAATTAAACATATGGTCAACATTCCTAAAGATATAGAAAAGATGGCAACCGGTCTCAAAGTGGTGTTTGACGACTTCATTAAAAATGGACCAACTGCATTTTTAAAGTCCAGCATGAATGACATGCTCAGCACCGATCATGGGCGAGACTACCTGCAGGCAAATAGTATTGATGATTACGAGGCCCTTTTTGATACGATACCCAAACCGTTGATGCTGACTATGGAAACCAAACCATGGATGAAAAAAGACAGCAAACCCTGTGAACAAGACTGGTTCTTTGGTTACTTACAAGTCGCCGGGTTCAATACCACTAACTTACGGGGAATCCAACTCGAACCAGCAGACAATTCGCACGCAATCAAGTTAGAAAGCTTACTGAAAAAGTTCCCTGTCACCAATGAAATTTTACAACAAGTAACTGGCGACTCGGTTATCACCTTAGACGAGGCGGCTCGACAACAACGACTTTACGCGGTTGACTATTCTACATTGGAAGGTGCAAAAACCAACAAAGTACACGGTGAGCAACGTTATCTCGGAGCCCCCATTGCATTGTTTTATTGGAACCAAAACCCACCGGAAGGTTACCCCCCAGGAAATGGTGTATTACAACCCATTGCCATTCAATTGGAACAAATTTTCGATGAAGAAAAAACACCCATATTCACCCCCAATGACTGTGCAAACGCCAATGATCCAAACGGCTTAAAATGGAATATCGCCAAGTACTTCGTTAACGTTTCGTGTGCTGTTCAGCATGAAACTGTAGCACACCTTGGGGACTGCCATTTAATTATTGAACCCATCGTGGTTGCCTCACACCGCCAACTATCAGAGAACCACCCATTACTCAAGTTACTGATTCCACACTTTCGATTCACTATCAATATCAATGACGACGCCATTCATAGCTTAATCATTCCCGGTGGCGTTGTTGCAACAAACGTTGGGCCTGCCATCGAAACAAGCTTGGAACTTATTTCTGCAGCCCACGAAGCATGGCGCTGGGACGATAACAATCCAAGTAATGTATTTCAATTAAGAGGTCTTGATAAGATACCTGACTTTCCATTTCGTGACGACACCTTACAGCTTTGGAGCGCCATTCAAGAATACGTCACGGGTTATGTTAAAACCTATTATAAAACTGACGACGATGTCATTAATGATAACGAATTACAGGGCTGGATCAACGAAATGGTTTCCCCTCTGTACGCAGGATTCAAGGGTTTGCAGGGGTTAAAAGAGACCGACAATCCCAAGCGATCTGCACAAATAGATTCCGTTGATTATTTAATTCAAGTTGTCGCCCAAATCATTTATATAGCAGGCCCACAGCATGCCTCCGTTAATTATGCGCAATACCCATTAATGTCCTATATGCCCAGTGTTGCAGGTACCATTTACAAAGCACCACCAAGCAAAGAAACTGTTTTAAAAACAAAAGATGATTGTATCGCCTGGTACCCTCCACTGGATGTGTCTATTTATACTTTTTCATTCGAATATCTGTTGAGTGGCGTACAATATGACACCTTTGGCCACTACAGTGACAATGCAAGGTCTCCGTATTTTAAAGATACGCGTGTTCATGATATTGTCGCCGAATTACACGGTAATTTATCGATCATCGAAACGGATATACGTAAAAAAAATGTGCAAAGACCAATGCCCTACCCTTTCCAGCTTCCTTCTCTAATCCCAAACAGTATTAGTATATAAAAAGCCATGTAGGCAACGCTAAAGGATTGTTAGTTCGAAGCATGGATGCTTCAATTTCAACCCTTTGCAGCACCTTCTTCAGCGCTCTCATGTACAATCACACAGTTACGCCCATTGTTTTTTGCGCTATAAAGCGCTTCATCCGCATTTGCCATCAATGTACAAGGGGGCATATTGGGGACTGCAACCAAGGTGCTCACTCCAACACTAATAGTCACGTAACTTTCGACACTAGACTGTTTATGAGGCAAGGCTAAGTTGCGAACGGCATCAAGACAGGTTAACGCAACTAACAAGGCCATATCCTGATCTGACTCTGATAACAACACACAAAATTCTTCTCCGCCATATCGAGCAACAAAATCCATCGCTCGTGGCGCCGATAAACTGAGTGTATGTGCCACAGCCTTAATACACTCATCCCCAACCAAATGCCCATAACCGTCGTTATATTGTTTAAAAAAATCAATATCTATCATCAATAACGACAGAGGTTTTCCATTTCGTAAACTTCGTCGCCATTCGCCTTGCAAACGCTCATCAAAAGAGCGTCGATTGGCGATATTGGTTAAGCCATCCTTCATCGCTATTTGACGTAATTCTTCTGTACGCAACGCTACTTTCATCTCCATTTTATCGTACAACATTGCATTAATGAGCGAGATAGCCAACTGAGTACTGAGTAACGTTAAGGTTTCTTTGTGACGGGTCGTAAACGCTCCTTCCATCAAATTATTTTCCAAATAAATCACCGCAATCATATTACCCTGATACAAAATAGGAAGGCACATGACAGACTTAGGGTCATATTCTTGAAAATAGGTATTATAGGAAAAATACGGATCTTTAATAGGGCGAGTCAACACCAATGTACTTAGCGTTTTATGCACATGATGAATTAGCGCATCAGGTAATAAAGGGGCATCGCCTGTACAAACCCATTGCAATGTTTTTCCATAACGTTGGCAATCCAGTTCTTGTGATTTATTGTCAAATTTACCGACCATCTCTACAACCAACTGCCCTTCATCCAGCACAATAATACCGCATTTTTCTGCACCGGAATTCTCAAGCAACACCTCCATCATTCGACGAAGTAACGATTCCAAACCCAGCTCTTCTGACAGCAACTGATTCGCTTTCAAAAGAGAATGTAAATCCAGGACATCCGTTTGATGAGTCACTGTGGTCACTGTTTTTAAGGGATTACCATAAGCCTGTACACGTTCTTCTAATGCAAAAGATACGTACGGCCAATGTAATTCTAACAAATCACATTTAACTTTTGCTCCCCAGCATTGGTACAGATAATACGACTCACGAATCAAATGAACGGCAATTTGTTTTTGTCCGTTCTGCAACCAGTATTGCGCATAAAGTTCATTGGCAATAGCCTCACACTGGATAAATCCCATTTTTTTCGCATCTTCTATCGCTAGAGCGTAACAGTCCATCGCCCGGGACCCATCACCCGCCAATGAGGCAATCTCGGCCTCAATCATTAAGTATTTATGCCGATACGTTTCTGGACAGCCATCAGACCATTGCTTAAAACGGCATGCGTATTCTTTGACTAACGCCCTTTTTTCTTCAATGTCGTTATTGCTAATTTTATCGCCACATTGAGAAGAAGCAACATCCGCCAACGCGATAGATTCAATTAAAATCAACGTCGTAAAAAACAGGCTCTCCGAAAATGAAGGGCTATGAGGAAGACAAACTTCAATAATCGAAAGATTTTGAATGAATCGTTGTTGCTGCACTCTAGCCTTCATAATAAAGGCGTGGCGAATCATTGCCTGACTAAACAACGCTAATTCCATTGATGGTGTCGTATAATCCCCATCAAAAAAACCCGTCACATCTACACTTTTGGTATCAAAGGATATTGGATGCAGTGTTTTCCCCTGCAATGCAAGCGAGGGTTGCAATGTAGAAAATTTCACAAAATTCGCCGTTGACGATTGATGTGATCTACGCAAAAAAGCCAAGCCAGAAGACGACTCTATTTCTAACGTTCTTAACTTCACGCCACAAATAAATTTATTAACGCCTCCGAGTAAAACCGCATGACCTGCTGATGTAAAATTAAGTCCTTCTTGCCCCCATCTGACAGCTTTTTCTAACAACGGCAAGGTATTTTCAAGCGGCTCGCCCCAATGTTGAAAGAACGCAGCAAACCCTTGGTATATAAGTACCCGGTGATATCGATTCTCTCGCTGATCGACAAGTGTTAATGACAATCTACCAACATCATAACAGCGGGTGTAAGGTTCCCCCATCATCGACATGGCCCAAGCACTCGTAAGATAAGCTAATGGGGTTAGATCACAATGACCATGATCAAACGACAATTTCAACATTTGACAGGAGTTAACAGCATAAGCATTAAACATACGCAATTGATAAAGAACTACCGTTAGCACATTGTGCAATTCCATTGCCTGCAAATAATGTGGTTCCATCATCTCAGCCATGCCAAACATCTGCTCTTCAGAATGAGAATTCAACGTTTGCAAAGTCATCAAAAAGAATTCAGGAAGCAATACTTCTGCTTGCTCCTCTAAAGAGGGGAAATCAAACCCCAACAATGCTAAGCCTTCGACCAAAACAGGTAACGCCTCGGTAAAACGTGTTTGCTGTTGGTATTGAGTAGCTTGTATTAACATTAAGCTGACTTTCGCCAATGCATTATTGGCGACACGAATAGCGATTGGGTATAACGCATCTGCCGCTTCAAACTCTCCCGCCAAGTACAATGACTCTGCCAATGCTTGATATACCAGTAACGCCTGTTCAGGCTCCTCCTGCCATACGTTTTCTGGCAACATCGCTTTCGCAATGCTAAAAAAACTAATTGCGGCGGGATATGCCGATGCGTTTCTAGCTTTAACTCCGCCACGAATATTTAACTCAAGTAATTGTACTTGTTCAACAGCATCAGTAATCAAATGATAAGAATCATTAATAAGCCCAAGAATAGTGAACAGATGCTTCTCCTGCACCACTTGTGGCATCTTATCCATACGGGCTAATAATAACCGTCCCGCGTTCAACATGACGCTAGGGCGCTCCTCATGTTTAATCAACGTGTACGCAGCCTGCTGCACTCGGTCATGTAAAAATTGATACTGCGTCAAAACCAGACGATCAGGAGCATCGCTAAACTTATAGTTTTCATTTAATGGCAAAATCAAACCTTGTTGCAGAAGCGGCCACAGCGCGCGAGACGTTTGAGTAGGGCTTTGCTCACAAACAATGGAAAGTAACCGCAGGGTAAAACTCTCGCCGAGAAGGCTTGCCAACGAAATTAATTGTTGTGTGCGCTCATCCAATTTACACAACTTTTCCATCATAAATTCAACAACGTTGTCGGTGATCTGTCGTTGCTCTATTTTCCAGACATCCCACACCCAAGCACCCTTATCATAGTCGTAGGCAACCTCCCCCTCATCATACAACGACGTCAAAAATTGGCTCAGAAAAAAAGGGTTTCCTTCCGTTTTTTCATGACAAAGGCGTGCTAATGAATCGACATCATCACACTCACAAAGTAATGTGTCACTAATAAGCTCAGCTACCTGAGTTAAATCTAAATTTGACAGTTTAAGGTTATGAACCTCCCCCTGCACCTCTTTAACCGCATTTAATGTATGAATAAGGGGATGATTGTTATCCACCTCGTTATCTCTATAAGCACCAATGATCAGAAGTGCCGAGCTTTTCTCAGGCTGAATTTGTTGCTCTAATAATTTAAGCGTTGAGATATCAGCCCATTGCAAATCATCCAAAAATATCACTAACGGGCGACCACTCGAAGACAACGCACCCACAAAATGCCTAAACACTGTATGAAATCGGTTTTCAGCCTCCCCGGCAGGTAGAGACTGTAACGGCGGCGATGCGCCGATAATTTGTTCCAACTCAGGAATAAGATCTACAATCACCGGCGCATTGTCTGCAAGCGCTCGTCGCAATATAAACTGCCAATAATGCGATTTCTCTTCACCCTCGCTAACCAGCTGACACATCAACGGTTGAAATGCCTGAATCAGCGCCGCATACGGTTTATTACTCGTAAATTGCTCGCATTTTCCTCGAATAAAAAGCGCCCGTTTTGACACAATGGGCTTATGTAATTCATTGACCAATGCGGATTTTCCAATACCAGAACGCCCACTGACAAGCAACAACTCTGAATGCCCTAAACAAACCCGCTCATAAGCCGCAAATATATCAGAGAGCTCTTTTTCTCGACCGTAGAGTTTATGAGAAATATGAAAACCTTCAGGCCTGTCACATTCACCCGTAACGAATGTGTTGATATAACCTTCGGTTTGCCACTCTTTTAAACATCGAATTAAATCTTCTTGCAATCCAAAACTACTTTGATATCGGCCATCAGGAGATTTCGCTAATAGCCTTAACACAATATCCGACAATTGCTCCGGAATAGACAAATCAACCGCATTTAGTGGCTCAGGGGCACGTGCTAGATGGGCATACAATAACGCCATAGGGTCGCTATATTCAAAAGGTCGACGCCCTACAAACAGCTCATACAATGTCACTCCTAGCGCATAAAAATCACTGCGATAATCCACCGCTAAATTCGTTCGCCCACTCTGCTCCGGTGACATATAATCCAGCGTACCCCACACATGCTCAGTAATTCCCAGAGGGTGTTGGCCGGATAATTGTGTTGCCAATTCAAAATCACAAATCTTAATTCTGAAAGTATCAATATCCACTAAAATATTTTTCGGAGAGATATCATTATGAATCAGCTGGTGCTTATGAACATCACTCAACGCCTCGCTCAACTGTATTGCTAGCCGTAATCGTTGAGTTAAATCCAATCGATTCGAATGCATGAGTTGTGCAAGGTTCAAAGGAGAGAAATCTTCTAAAACAAGCACCATATTATTATTGATTTTTTCAAGACTTCGCGCTTGCACAACCCACGGTGATTTAATGGATTGCAATACCATAAATTCATGCTGCCAACGAGCATTGAGGTCTTCAGAGGGGTATTGTGCATTCTGATATTTAAGAATCACGCTATCACCTGATTCAGCAATAGCACGCGCGACAACCGTATTATCCACTGAGTGGATAACTTCAGTTATGTCAAAGCCGGCCAATTTCATCGCCTATACCCAGAGAGAAAACACAGATTAAGTGTAGCAAAACAATGTAGCTATTGCAGATTAAACGTTGACCAAGTCCCGCTCACAAATATACATTTTTGTATAAAGAAGAATAACTTAACGACCCCTTACCCGCCTCGTTTCTAGGCATTAACTGCCACGCACAAAAAACCCGACTAGAAGCCGGGTTTTTTGTCGTTAAAACTATCTAAACAGACAGTCTATACGCGCCTTAATTTACACTCGCTCAATAATAGTCGCTATACCTTGACCAAGACCGATACACATAGTCGCTAGACCTAATGTACCGTCTTTTGCTTCCATTATATTAAGCAACGTTCCGGTAATACGTGCACCAGAACAACCTAGTGGGTGCCCTAATGCAATCGCACCACCATTAAGGTTAACTTTTTCTTCAACCTTATCAGTAAGCTTAAGATCTTTAACACAAGGTAAACTTTGAGCGGCAAATGCTTCGTTTAATTCGATGTAATCTAGATCATCGATAGATAAACCAGCACGCTTAAGTGCTTTCTGTGTGGCAGGAACAGGGCCGTAACCCATGATCGCTGCATCACAACCAGCCACAGCCATTGAACGAATCTTAGCACGTGGCTTAAGACCCATCGCTTGAGCTTTCTCTGCAGACATGATCAACATGGCAGATGCACCATCAGACAAAGCTGAGGAAGTACCCGCAGTAACAGAACCCCCTTTTGGATCAAATACTGGACGAAGGGCACCCAATGTTTCCAATGTTGTTTGTGGACGAATTACTTCATCAATTTCACAAAGAACCTTAAAGCCATTAGCATCGTGACCTTCAACCGGTACGATTTCGTTTTTCCAACGACCTTCTTGTGTCGCTTCCCACGCCAAACGGTGAGAACGCAGAGCGAACTCATCCATTTGTTGACGTGAAATACCGTGCATTTTGCCCAGCATTTCTGCCGTCAAACCCATCATGTTAGAAGCCTTAGCCATATGCTTAGAGTTCTCAGGGTTTAGATCGATACCGTGCATCATGCCAACGTGGCCCATATGCTCAACACCACCGATCACAAATACGTCACCGTTACCGGTTTGGATATTTTGTGCGGCTGTATGAAGCGCTTGCATGGATGAACCACATAAACGGTTAACCGTTTGTGCGCCAGCAGTACGAGGTAGACCACCAAGGATCGATACCGCGCGGGCCATGTTCATGCCTTGCTCTAATGTCTGGTTAACACAACCCCAGATAACATCTTCAGTTTCTGCGATGTTCCAGTTTGGGTTACGCTCACGCAAAGCGATAACCAAATTAGCTGATAACTTCTCAGCACGTACATTGCGGAACTGACCGTTTTTGGTCTTGCCCATTGGCGTACGAACAGCATCAACTATTACTACGTCTTTTGGATTTAAACTCATCATTATTCTCCTATGCTATCCGTGACTTAGCTGTAA